>VYME01000011.1_pt1 | contig 290824 bp, 251 predicted proteins | sample 5115281 | NCBI WGS metagenome assembly VYME01 (sample SAMN12291780, study PRJNA351875) | freshwater metagenome | isolation source: freshwater lake | place: USA: Michigan, Wintergreen Lake | collected 2013-08-08
GATACTAATCGCTCGATTGGCTTGACCATATTACAATATACATGTTGATTAACGTGTATGTCAGGATTATAGTCTCTCTTGTTGTTTATTATCTTGTTTGGTGGTCGGCGCCAACCAACTTCGCGGCTAGATGCTACGCATCACGCTCGCGAGTTGTAGTCTCGCAGTCGAGGCAAGGTCACTTGCCTCTTGTGCTCCGACTGGCAATCCCATAGATTTGATACTTTGTCGTATATGAATTGTTAGAAGAGTGAGAAGCCTTTGGTCGTGAGATCGGAGGCTTTTTTATTTGGTAACCAATATTAATCTAAAAGGAGTCACGGATGGCGCAATGTTCCCCGAACGTAAGCGAAGTCACGATGGCGAAGCGCGCGAATCGTGACACGGAGGTCACGTGAGCGATAGTCGGGAAACATGTAGCCCTGTGCTCCGACTGGCCATCCCATACATTTGATTCACTGTCGTATATGAATTGTTTGAAGAGTAAGAACCCTTTGGTCGTAAGATCGGAGGCTTTTTTATTTGGTAACCAATGTTAATCTACAAGGAGTAAGGGCTGGCGCAATGTTCCCCGAACGTAAGCGAAGCTTTTTTTAAATTCTTCGATAGAATTCCCTTGAATTGTCCGAGCGTGCACGTATACTTCGGTTAAATGATCGTGGAATCGTATTAGCACGAGCTAGTTCAAACGAAATTCAAATGACAGATTTTTTTGAAGAACCGATACTCAATTCTCCTTACCAATGCCCAGGTCGTCACTGGGAGATCGATTCTGCAGGTCAGCCGACGGGTAGGATCGTTGAAAATAGACGAGATACAAAATTCATCACTCCGATACCGAAACCAAAAAAACAGCCAGCGAAAAAGGGAAAGAAAGACCAATCCCAATCCCTTGACTTTCTAGACAAAGAGGGTGTATCAGACGCAAAACAAAAGTACGATTTAGCCGCCATTATCAAAGAAGTTCGCTCCCAAGTGGATGCCTGGCGAGGACTTCCTAAATCCAATTGGATGGTCACTCCAGAAACCGCAAGGCTCCTCGAACACTGGAGAAAACAAGAATGGGATGGAGTAAGACCCTTCTTTTGCCAAGTGGAAGCAGTGGAAACCGCAATCTGGTTGCAAGAGGTGGCTCCAAAATTATCAAATGATGCACCAAAACGAATTTTTCGCCACCTTACTGCTGTCAACGAGGAGGCAAATCCTGATCTTTTCCGGTTCTGTTTTAAGTTAGCCACTGGTTCGGGAAAAACAACTGTCATGGCGATGCTCATCGCTTGGCAGACAGTGAATGCGGTTCGTAAACCATCTAGCAAAAGCTACACGAAAGGATTTCTGATCGTTGCTCCAGGCATAACGATCAAAGACCGTCTTCGTATTTTGCAACCGAATGATCCAGATAGCTATTTTTTAAATCGCCAGATTGTGCCTTCGGATATGTTGGAAGATGTCAAAAAAGCAAAGATTGTCATCACAAACTATCACGCTTTTAAAAAAAGGGAGACCATGGAACTGAGTAAAGTCGGTCGCTCTTTTTTGCAGGGAGCAGGACCAGAGATCTCGACTATCGAATCCGAAGGGCAAATGCTCCAACGCATTATGCCCGAACTCATGGGAATGAAAAACATTCTCGTGTTAAATGACGAGGCTCATCATTGCTACCGCGAAAAACCGGAACCTGAAGATGATGAGGAAATGGACGAATCCGAATCCAAGGCAGATTACAAAGAAGAAGTCAAACAAAACAGGGAAGCCGCAAGGCTTTGGATCTCAGGACTCGAAGCCATCCAAAGAAAAATCGGACTTCGGGCGATCTATGATCTTTCGGCTACACCATTTTTCCTTCGGGGCTCAGGTTATGCGGAAGGCACACTCTTCCCTTGGGTGGTGAGTGACTTTTCTCTCATGGATGCCATCGAGTGCGGGATTGTCAAACTCCCGCGAGTGCCCATTGCAGACAATATCCCCACAGAAGAGATGCCCCAGTACCGCAACCTCTGGGAAAACATCCGAAAAGAGATGCCGAAAAAAGGCAGGGGCAATGCAGGTTTTCTTGATCCGCAACGACTTCCCGTCCGACTCCAAACCGCCATTGATTCGTTATATGGGCATTATGAGAAGGTGTTTGAGGCATGGGAGGAGGCAGGAACCCAAGTCCCTCCTTGTTTTATCATCGTCTGTCAAAATACATCCATCTCCAAACTCGTGTATGATTTTGTCTCGGGCTACCATTACAAAACCGAGGCAGGGATCGAAAATTTTCAAGCGGCTAGGCTCAAACTCTTTTCCAATTACGATGCTAATGGAAACCCCATCCCAAGACCCAATACGATCCTCGTAGATAGCCAAGCACTAGAAAGTGGTGAGTCATTAGCGGATACGGAGTTTCGCAAACTTGCCGCAGATGAAATCGAACGCTACCGAAGAGACATTGTCGAACGCACAGGGGATTCTCGTGCGGGCGAAAATATCAAAGACGAAGACCTCCTCAGGGAAGTGATGAACACTGTGGGAAAATCCGGTCAGTTAGGTGGACAAGTGCGATGTGTGGTTTCTGTGGCCATGCTTACGGAAGGTTGGGATGCAAACAACGTCACACATATTTTGGGTATCCGTGCCTTTGGCACTCAGCTTCTCTGTGAACAGGTGGTGGGTCGTGCCCTTCGTCGTCAGTCCTATACCCTTCTACCAGAGTCGGGGCTTTTTGAGCCTGAATATGCAGATATCTTTGGGATTCCTTTTGATTTTACGGCAAAGCCTGTGGTTTCCAAACATCGCCCGCCGGTCGATCCGATTACCGTACAGTCTGTACGTCCTGAACGAGATGCCTTGGAGATTCGTTTCCCCCGCGTAGAGGGTTATCGAACCGAATTGCCAGAGGAAAAGATCCAGGCTAAGTTTACGGAAGATTCTAAATTTGTTCTCACCCCAGAGATCGTGGGTGCAACGAAGACGAAAAATGCGGGGCTTATTGGGGAACAAGTGGATCTCAACTTGGAAGAAGTGCACAAGGATGCGCGTCCTTCGACAGTTCTCTTTCACCTGACAAAACATTTGTTGTATAAGTTTTATAAAGATACTGGCGAGCAGGCAAAACTCCACCTCTTCAATCAGTTGAAAGAAGTGGTCAGGGAGTGGCTTGACAACTACTTTACCGCACAAAATGGAACGAGCGTTGGCCAGCTCATTTATCTGGAGTTAGCTGACAAGGTAGCAGAAAAGATCAGCCGAGCGATTACCCTCCAAAATATGGAAACCCATCCCGTCAAGGCAGTGCTTGATCCCTACAACCCAGTCGGTTCCACCATGCATGTTCGATTTATCTCTGTCGCCAAACAAAGATATGCTACAGACCATCGTAAATGCCATATCAATTATGTGATCTATGACAGCCAGTGGGAGGCAGAATTTGCCCGCATTTTGGAATCTCACCCGAAAGTGCTCTGTTATGTGAAAAACCATGGACTGGGCTTTGAAGTGCCCTACCGTTTGGGCTCGGAAAGCAAAATGTATCGACCTGACTTTATCGTGCTTCTCGACACGGGTGAAGGAATGGGAAACCCCTTGCACCTTATCGTCGAGATCAAAGGCCTCAAGTCCGAAGGCTCCCGAGAAAAGAAAGGCACTATGGAAACCTACTGGATCCCTGGGGTCAATGCACTCGGCAAATTCGGAACCTGGGATTTTGTGGAACTGGACAGCCTTCACGAAATGGACAGCCAATTTTCTGATAAATTCTCCGCAGTTTTGGAAGAAAAAATCCAAAAATACGCAAGCCAAACAACAAAACCTCTGCCCTTATAAAAGGAAAGCTCATGCCAAAATCTACGAAATCTTCCTCCTCTAAATCCGTGGACGCCTTTACCCACGAAGACGACAAACGAAAGAACATACCCACCGTCGAACACCGTGCCATCATGCACGATGCCCTAAAAAACCCCATCCAAGTCGAATACGCGAGACGGCACCCTGACCTCGACCCCCAACTCATCTGGAGGGGAAAGGAACTCATAGATGAGGACAAATTGTCCATCCCCGCACCACCGCTCTACATCCAAGAAAAGGTGCACCCCCAAGTTTTGATCCAGGATTTGTTACGAGAGTCGAAGAAAGTAAAACAAGCAGACTCTCAGGAAAATCTCCTCTTTGGAGATTTCAATGGCCTCCCCAAGGGAGCGGACAAAACCGAATTTTACAAACACGACCAAAACTGGACCAACCGTATGGTGCTAGGTGACTCCCTCCAAGTCATGGCAAGCCTTGCCGAAAGAGAAGGCCTCCGAGGCAAGGTGCAGTGCATCTACCTCGACCCGCCTTACGGCATTAAGTTCAATAGCAATTTCCAATGGTCCACCACCAGCCGGGATGTCAAAGATGGAAATGCCAGTCATATCACCCGCGAACCCGAACAGGTGAAGGCATTCCGCGATACATGGCGAGACGGGATCCATTCTTACTTAAGTTACCTTCGTGATCGATTGATTGTGGCAAGAGATTTACTCACTGATTCGGGTTCGATCTTTGTGCAAATAGGCGATGAAAACGTACACCGTGTCCGAGCGTTGATGGATGAGGTGTTTGGCGACGATAATTTTTGTGCTCAGATTTTTTTTAAGAAGACTAGTGGTGCAGGCAGCCCTGGAGAGTTGACTACTGTAGCCGCAGTTGGTGACTATTTGCTTTGGTTTGCAAAAAAATTTTCGACCAAGAAATTTCGCCCTGCCCTGATTGAAAAAGCATTTGGAGGCGATGGTGCATCAGCATATCGATTGATTCGAGATCAAACTGGAATTGTAAATGCAATTCCAAAAGAACGATGGGATAACTTATCAGATAAAGAACTAGATCGTGTTTGTCGAATTGATAACATTACCTCTCAGACAGGTGTGGACAAAACTCGCTACCCAGTTAGAATTGAAGGGGAAGTAATTTCACCGAATAAGGGAGTTTGGAAGACAGGCGAGGAAGGTATGGGTCGCCTACTAAAAGCATTGCGAGTTTCAAAAGGAAAAATGGCGATTGGCTATATTCGTCAGCTTTCAGACTTTGCAGCTATCAGAATGACAAATACTTGGGATGACACAACCATCAGTGGTGCAGCCGACAAATTTTATGTAGTCCAGACTAGCACGAAAGTAATTCAACGTTGTATCCTAATGTCTACCGATCCAGGCGACCTTGTCCTCGATCCGACTTGCGGCTCGGGAACGACTGCCTTTGTCGCCGAACAATGGGGGAGACGATGGATCACCATTGACACTTCACGAGTGGCACTTGCTCTCGCTCGGGCAAGGCTGATGGGAGCGCGGTATCCATACTATTTACTCGCCGATACAGAAGAGGGAAAACGCAAAGAGGCAGAGCTGACCCGCAAGACTCCGAGTTCCCAAGCCGTGCATGGAAATCTCAAGCAAGGTTTCGTGTATGAACGGGTTCCACATATCACGCTCAAGTCGATTGCCAATAATACAGAGATCGATGTGATCTGGGAAAAGTATTTGCCCAAGGTAGAGGGACATCGCCTGGCTTTGAACGCGGCACTGCGAGGTCACAAAACACCGTACAAGGTGACAGTTGGTGGGCGAGAGGGAAAGGAAATTCGTTTTGATGCTAAAGAAGGCGAGAAGGCCAAATTGCCGAGTGGGGAAGAGGCTTTGAGCTATGAGCTCCTAGATTGGGAGATTCCGAGAGAGGCACCGAAATATTGGCCAAGTGCGACTCAGGCACCCCTCGAAGGCTATTGGCAAGCAAGGATCGATCGCCAAAAGGAAATCGATGCCTCGATCTCTGCCAAGGCAGAGTATGAGTTTTTGTATGACAAACCGTATGAGGACAAGTCGGTGGTGCGAGTGGCAGGGCCTTTTACGGTAGAGAGCCTTTCGCCCCATCGCCTAGCGGAACTAGAACCACAGACGCGGTCGGCGACGAGAGAAGATTTCAGTCAGGTGATTTTGGATACACTACGAACTTCTGGTGTACAGTTTGCCCACAAAGAAGATAAGATCAGTTTTACGACCCTTGTGCCTTGGCCAGGCGAGCTCCTTTGTGCGGAAGCCAAGTACACGGACAACAGTGGCAAGGAAGTGCGGGCGGGAATTTTCCTCGGGCCTGAATACGGAACGGTCACAAGACCTGATTTGGTCGAGGCGGCCAGAGAAGCCAGCGAATCGGGGTTTGGTGTGGTGGTGGCTTGTGCCTTTAATTTTGAAGCCCAAACTACCGAATTTGATAAACTCGGAAAAGTGCCCATCCTAAAAGCGCGGATGAATGCCGACCTGCATATGGCAAAAGACCTAAAGAACACAGGCAAGGGGAATCTCTTTGTTGTGTTTGGCGAGCCAGATATCGAAATCCAAAAAACAAAATCCGGCGACTACCAAGTCCAAATCAAAGGTGTGGACGTGTTTGATCCGAACTCAGGCGAAGTGCGCTCCGATGGTCCTGATGGAATTGCTTGTTGGTTTCTCGACACCGACTACAACGAAGAAAGTTTCTTTGTGCGCCATGCCTACTTTCTTGGTGCGGGTGATCCGTACAAATCTCTGAAAACCACGCTCAAGGCAGAGATCGACGAGTCCGTCTGGTCAACGCTGAACAGTGATATTTCGAGACCGTTTCCAAAACCAGATTCAGGTCGCATTGCCGTCAAGGTGATCAACCATTTGGGCGATGAAGTGATGAAAGTGTACAAAGTTGTCTGAGATGGAGTATCCTAAGTTAAAGAAGGCACCCATTGCGGAAGCCATTGTGGATTGGAATGGGGTGGTGCCTGCGGAATGGAAGATGGGGGAAGTTAAGGATACTCTTCTTACTATTCTCAGGCAGGATTTTCCTCATTACCAAGAAAAAAATGTAATCGAGGCTAATGTTTTTTTTCCACCGAACGCAAGTCCAGAGTTAGCTGCCGGCTCACCACAAGAAATCTTCGCCCACCAATTTTGGAATGAGAAGCGCACGAGGCTAGTCCAGTATAGAAAAGACGGATTTTCTTTCAATATGCTCCCGCCTTATACTACCTTTGAAGATGAGATGCCTTTGATGCGAAAAGAATGGGAAAGGTATCAGGCTCTCGTGCCAGACTTCCAATTAAAGGAAGTGAAATTACGTTTCATCAATCGAATTGTTTTGCCGATGTCAGAAGAATTTTTAGATTGGGGGATGTATTTCACCATCGGAGAAGATACAAAGGGTGTCCCACAGGGTTTTCAAAATTTTATGAAATCAAACCAATCGGCTTGGCAAAATCCTTTAAAAAGCCAGGCTGTGGTACGGGTGATTTTTTTAGAAAATGTAGTACCAAAAGAAGTTGCTCGAATTATTTTTGATATAGAAGCGATTCAGGCCAATCTTTCTCATGGAGACGGTAGTTGGGAGAGAGTGGAAACGATTTTAAGTGATCTAAGGGATCTAAAGAACCAAGCATTTTTTGGAGGGTTGACTGAATCATGTATCCAGACATTTCAATAGAAAAGCTCCCGATCGAAAGATATATCCAATCGACGCAATCTATACAATTTCAAAATTCCGCTTTGTCTCCAAAGTTCAAAAGACAAGAGATTTCTCAAATTTATATCAGCCAATTGAAATTAAGTCAGTTGTTAAACGAGGCAAAAAAAAGAGCCAACATCCCAAATTGGGATGATGAAGATGGATTGCCAGCGGACGAAAAATGTTTTCATTTTATGCAAACATTTATCTCGGTGTATCCTAGCGGATTGCCATTGCCAGACATTTACCCTGACCCTGATGGCACAATCGGCATGGAATGGGAGTTTGTAGATGGGACGAGTTTGGTGGCAAATATGATGCCATCTGGAGAAATCGCTTACTCTGTGTATGGAACAAAAGAGAAGACATATGGTGCGATTCGATGGGATCAATTGAAATTCCCGCAGCAATTATTGAACATCCTTTTAACTTATGAGTGAAAATTTGAATTCAAACTTTCCAGATTCTGGATTGCCTAGATTTGTCGGAAATGAAGAAACATTAATTCGCTTTTTCAGGGATCGCAGTACATTTAACGCAACTCGTGTGTTGCCTCGGGCGTTTCAACCTGCGATGAGTAAAAAAAGATTTCGTTTTGAAGTTTCTGTCTTTCGCGAACGCGGTGAAGAAGTGGATTACTGGAGAAATAGAAATAAAGAAATACTCCCCAATCAATCTCAATATGGATTTGCGAAGATAAGAGCATCTACGATTCGAAATTTAAAAGTAGAAATAGAAGCGGATGATACACCTGTAGCCCACGCAAATATTATTGGGTGGCCTCTAAAAGAAGACCATACATTGGACAAAGCAATGGTTAACATTCTGACACAAGAAATGGCCGCGAAATCCGAGAAAGTTCTCTACGCCGCCTAAACTATGCAATTTTACATTGCCGATACATTTACGGATAGTCTGAAACGACTTTCCAACCCCGAACAAAAACAAGCAAAGACGACAGTTTTTGATTTGCAGACCAATCCTTCTCATCCTGGTCTCAAATTCCATCGTTTGGAAAAAGTGAAAGACCCAAATTTCTGGTCGATACGTATCAATGATGACCTTCGTTGCATTCTTCACAAAAAAGAAGAAACCATTTTGGTTTGTTATGTGGATCATCACAACAAAGCCTATACATGGGCAGAAAGGAGACGGATTGAAATCCATCCACGCACCGGTTCCGTACAAATTGTAACTCTTCCTGAAACAATAGAACAAATAAATCCTGCATCCAATCTCTCTTTCGATCCACCAACAAAGCCAATCCACAAGAAGGCGCTGTTCTCCAAAATTTCGGAGGAAGACATCCTTGCCTTGGGAGTGCCTTCAGATTGGATTCCCAAGATCAAAGACGCGAATGAAGATACGATTTTTGATTATCTGGAAGTTTTGCCTGCAGAAGCAGGAGAAGCACTCCTTGATCTGGCTTATGGAAAGAAAAGAGAAAAGTCAGAAGTCCAAGAAGCAGCGAAAGAATCAGATCCATTCCAACATCCCGACAGTTTAAGGCGTTTTAAACTCGTAACGAACGAAGTGGAACTTGAAGAGGCCTTGCAAGCCGCATGGTCGAAATGGTCAGTATTCTTGCATCCGACGCAGAGGAAACTAGTAGAAAAAGAATACAAGGGCCCTGTTCGCATTTCTGGAAGCGCAGGCACTGGGAAGACCGTAGTTGCGATCCATAGGGCTTACTATTTAGCCAAAAAAAACCAAGAAGATCGCATTCTACTCACAAGTTTTTCAGAAATATTGGTCGAGAACCTACGACAAAGTTTTCTGCGACTTGCGACCAATGAACCTCTATTGTGTGAAAGGGTCGAATTCCAAACGGTAGAAGCGATTGCGAAACGTTTGGCGAAACGATATCTTCCTCAAACACAAGTTTTAACAGAGGTGGAAATCCAAAACCAATTGGACTCCGCGTGGGTCGAAAGCCCAGTTCCCGTTTTACCCAAAAATCTTGTTTTTGGTGAGATCCGACAAGTTCTCCTTGCCTGGAATTTGAAAGAATGGCAGGAGTATAAATCATTCCATCGAATGGGTAGACGCTCCAAGCTAACAGAATCGCAAAAGCAATCGATTTGGGATTTTTTCCAAAAGGTGAAATGTGTGTGGCAGGAGACAAACTCGCTTTCTGCGGACGAATTGTACTTCGAGTTAGCGAAACGATTAGACACAGAAACACATTCAGTGTTTGACAGTGTCCTTCTGGATGAAGCTCAAGATTTAACACCTAGCCAACTGCGATTTGTCTCCTCACTTACGAAAGCAAAAGAAAATCTATTTTTTACCGGCGACTTGGGACAAAGAATTTTCCAAATCCCTTTTTCATGGAAATCGTTAGGTGTAGAAATCCGTGGCAGATCGTATACACTGCGCATCAATTATCGCACATCCGAAGAGATCCGAAGAACCGCAGACAAACTCCTAGATGGAGAAATCAGTGATTATGACGGAAATAAAGAATCCAGAGAGAGCACCTTCTCCATATTTCGTGGGCCGAACCCGGAAGTTGAATTGTATGGTTCAATAGATGAAGAAACAGAAGCAAATTCGATTTGGTTGAAACAGCTTTTAGAGCAATCCGTCAGTTTTGGAGAAATTTTGATACTCGTTCGTTCTGATGATGAGTTATCACGCGTTAAGGTACTCCTTGAGAAAACGAACCTACCATTTTCCGTTTTGGAAAAAGAGGGTTTTCATTCTCAAAAAATTACGATCACAACGATGCATTTTGCTAAAGGACTGGAATTTAGAGCCGTTCTCCTTTTGGGATGCGACTCCGAAATTCTTCCCAGTAGTGCTCGATTAGCAAAGGCATCGGATGAAGCAGAATTGGAAGAGATTTACGAAACGGAAAGGCACCTGCTCTACGTTGCCTGCACTCGGGCAAGAGACTTTCTTCGAATCACTGGAGTTAGACCAGGAAGTGAGTTTTTAGGAGATTTGAGGTAAAATTCCTTTTAACTGGCGTATTGCTACCAAATTCTTGTTAAAATGAATATCATAATACCAGGAAATAATTTTTTTATAATTCTTTGCCTTGGAATATTCTAGAATAAAGAGTAGCTATGATTCGTTTATATTCGGCAAGCGCTTCTGATTTTATTCAAACGTGTAAAACGAACCAGATCGGCCTGGTTCTTGAGACAAACTTTCTAAAATATTTAGGAAGAAAACCACAAATCCCTGAGCTAATGGCCTTCCAAAATTCGCTGCCGAGAATGAAAGATCAGCTCGAAGAATTAAAATGGAAGAACGCAGGTGTAATAGTTGAATACCAGATGCCTTCTTATGGCGGACGCGTGGATTTTATGGTTTTTGGAAAAACCAATCAGGGCAAAGATACAGGTGTTTTGATAGAATTGAAACAATGGCAAAAGGCCGAAGCATCGGAACTCAATTCTGACAAGTTAGTAACTTGGACCGGTGGCGGCAAAAGGGAAGTCCTACATCCGAGTGTCCAAGCATACAACTATAAGGAATATTTGAAACAAAACTTATCACCTTTCTACGAAGAGAATCCCATTCTTCTGAATGGATGTAGTTACCTTCATAACTATCGAAGAGAGGAGGACGATATTCTTTTCGATCCAAGATTTTTACGTGTTCTTCATGATGTACCATGTTACACATCCGATACCGACGATTATTATAATCTAAATTACTTTTTAACGACACATATTGATGTTCCTGAAGGTGAGTCTTCTTTAAAACGAATTTTGAATGGAGATAAACGCCCATCGAAAAAACTCATGGTCCATGTTTCAGAAACTATTAAGGATGGCTTAAAAAATCCAGATATTGGGAAACTTCTTGGATCAATAGGAGAAGTCCCAAATGATTATGTTTTGTTAGATGATCAGATTGTTGTTTTCGAAATTGTATTTGGTCTTGCAAAACAAAAAAGAAAGAAAAAACAGATCGTATTAGTTCACGGAGGACCCGGCACCGGAAAATCAGTAATCTCTTTACAATTATTGGCGAAATTGCATGCCGAAGGATTCAATGCCGAATATGCAACAGGATCTAACTCTTTTACGGAAACAATTCGTAGTTTGGTTGGCGGTGGAAATAAACAATTTTTTAAATACTTCATGTCTTATGGGGCTTATGAAGAAAACCACTTAGATGTTCTTATTTTAGATGAGGCACATCGCATACGGGAGAAAACTGGATATCCTTTTAAGTCAACGGGAAGACCACAAATCATGGATATTATCAGATCTTCGAAAACGTTAGTTTTCTTTCTTGATGACAAACAAGTTGTAAGACCAGGTGAAATTGGCTCCTCTACACAAATCAAACAAACAGCAATAGAAAATGGTTATGATTTACATGAAGTGCATCTTAAAGCGCAGTTTCGATGCGCAGGTTCCGATGGCTTTATCAATTGGGTAAGTGATGTACTTGGAATTGAAGAGACTGCGAATCCAATGTGGATCAAAGATCCAGACTTTAGTTTTGAAATTGTGTCCGATGTCAATGAGTTAGATGCAAAAATAAGAGCACAAGTAAGGACACAATGTACTGGAAGGCTTATGGCTGGATATTGTTGGGATTGGACCAAAGATCCAGACGAAAACGGACAACTCAAGTCCGATGTCAAAATTGGTGATTTTGAGCGCCCTTGGAATGCTCATAATGATGCAAAAGGTCTTGCTCGAGATGTTCCCAAAGCTTCTTTTTGGGCTTTCCAACCTGGTGGCATTGATCAAGTAGGTTGTATTTATACAGCACAAGGATTTGAGTTTGATTATGCAGGAATTATTTTTGGCAATGATCTTGTTTACCGATTTGATTTAGGAAAATGGATCGTTATTCGTGAAAATTGCAAAGACCCAATGGTAAAGAAAGAGCAGGATGACGAAAAACTTGCTTCCTATCTAAAAAATACTTACAGAGTTTTGCTCACACGGGCACAAAAGGGCTGCTACGTGTATTTTCTTGATTCCGAGACAGAAAAATTTATCAAAAGTAGAATGAGATAATCTTAATCATTTACTTCTTCCAAAATAAAATCCCAATATTCAAAAAGTCAAGATGAAGAATAATTTCAAAATTATTTGAAATTTAAACAGTAGTGATTATTTATCCTCCAGATTTTTTTATGTCAGTTTCATGTATCAACGGATCTCAAATAGAAGAAGAAAACTCATCTCTAAGTGAAGGGCGAATAACAGAATAGATCGTCAATCATTTTAACACTTGCATTCCCGGTTTTCCCCCTGCGCTCTCGATCTACCGACTGACACGAATCGCCAATGCTTGACCATATTAAAATATGCATGTTTTCGAAAATGAAAGTCAAGTAAGAGAGTATATTTTTTTGTATATTACAATGTTCTTTTCTGGCACTGAGCTTAGCAGAAGTATGAGAATTCCGTCGATTTTCAGAAGATTATATTTAAGTTAGTGTAGAAATAAAAAATTGATCAATATTTCTCATTTAGAAACTCCTGCATGTTATGTGTCTCTGTGCGTTTTTGGAATATCTAACGGTTGACAGTATATGATTTTACATATACTATTGGAGAAACTATCATGAAACAATCCTATATTAATTCTCTATTGGTATTCTTTTGCCTGACCTTGGGAATCGTCTCGATCCAAGCAGAAAATTTGGGTAAAACTGAACCCCTAACCATAACGGTTCAAAAAGGTGAAACACTTTCCAGTATTTCGAAACGTTATCTCGCAGATTCCAGCCGATGGTCCGAATTATTAAAATACAATAAGATACCAAAACCAGATTTAATTAAACCAGGATTGAAGTTAGTCGTACCCGTATTTCTTCAAAAAGAGATATTGGGTGTAGCTAGCTTTGTGTTGGGATTGGTTGAATTTAATGATAATGGTGGTAAAGGGATATGGACAGCTGTAAAACTTGGTCAAAATTTCCACGCCTATGATCAAATTAGAACGTCTGCGAAAGGTAAGTTAGATGTCCAGCTAACGGATTTAGGGAGTATTCGTCTTCTCCCTAACACTTTGTTTGAGGTGTCAGGTAAAAAGGCAACGGAACTACCTTTTTCGGTATCCCTCCTAAAAGGAGGTCTCGATGCCAAAGTAAATAAATCTCCAAATATCAAAAAAGACTACTCACTTACCATTGTTAATCCGTCCTCAACAGCGGGTGTCCGCGGAACGGAGTTTAAAGTGGAGCTCGACGAAAAAGAGAATAGTATTACATCCTGTTACGAAGGCAAGGTGGAAGTAAGTGCAGAGGGAGAAACGGTCATTTTAACTGAGGGTCTTGCTACATTTGTTGAAAAGGGAAAAATACCAGTACAGCCGTTTTCTATTCCCGGAGCTCCTAAACTCAAAACAGAATAGAGCGCGATGATTAAGTTTATTGGACTACTTCTCGCTCTACTAACTGCTGTTTATTCGGTATCTAAGTCTGAACTCATTCTCATACTTGACTCCAAGGATGATGCCAATTTTGAATTGGAACTTTGGAAGAAAAATCCGAGCACTGATATCGATCATAATGATACGTTACCTGAAACAATATTGTTTAAAGGTAACCGATATAAAATTAAGTTAAATCCTAAAGATGGATATGTATATTTTAGAGTCCGAGAAATTGGAAACTACGGAACCAAAGGTTTTTGGACAGAGGTAAAATCTACCGATCCGGCACTAGTGCGTTCCATGACAGACTCTAAAAAGGTGGACCCACTCGTCGATAAAAATGAAATCGAGCAGATCAGTAATAGTTCCAAGTCAAATTTAAGTAATGTATCCTCAAAGGAAAAGCAGAACGGACTCATTGTCTTACCAGAAAAAGAAGATTACGTTTCCTATTTAAATACCAATCAGCTAAACATCGTTATAGATAAGTCGCAAACCTCAAAATCAAAAATACATTACAATATAAACGATGGCGTTTGGCAATCGTTATTACCAGGTGAGTCCTTATACTTCGACGAAGATCAGGATTATAAACTTCAATATTTTTCAATAGATATCTTAGGAAATAAAGAAGAAACTAAGTCCATATTTTTTAGAAAAGATACCCGTCCGCCAAAAACCATCGCATCTTGGATGAATATCAATTCTGAAAATTACGAATCTACCGCTTACCTATCTCCACAGACCTTAATTAAACTTGAATCATCTGATTCGGGAAGTGGCGTTAAAGAAATTGTATTTGGTGTAGCGTGTGTTAACGAAAAAGAACCAGCGTATAAAAAATATGTTTCTCCTTTGCGTTTGGAAAAAATCTTTTCAGATTGTAAAAGTAACTTCCGTTTGTTCTTCTATTCAGTTGATTTAGTAGGCAATGCCGAATTACCTCAAGTAATTAATATCAAATACAGCTCCGTAGAGAAGGCTCCGAACGATTAGAGTGATTTGTGGGTTGGCAAAAATCGAAATCCAGCTCCTAAACGAAAACCTTCTTCTCGAAAAAAATCTGTCCGACCCAAATCTGAAAAAAGCGTACCACGGTAGAATTCAAAACCTACGAACCAGTTTTCCCAAACGATCCGAGTACCCATGGCCAAAGATTCTTTTCGTCCGCTTCCCCCCTCCCATAACTGTCCATACCCTCCCCGAAGGTAAAAATCGAAGAGGGAGACAGGATAATGGAGTGCGGCTTCGAGTTCTGCGACTGTTAGGTTTGCGTTTAAGGTCCTGGGAAAGAAAGTTCCCAAATTCCCGAGCTCTGGTGGGTCGGTACGAGGGTTCGGAATCGGCACACCGAAAGAAGCTAAAATTAAATAATCTCCTGGCAAAACATTTGTTACTTGGGTGTTAGAACGGGTGAAACTTCCCCCAATCCCAAGCCAAGAGAGCACAGCATACTCCAATCCGAATCTAGCATTTTGGTTTCGAATCTCAGACTCTTGGTAGGTTGTTGCCTTGGCGATTCCCAAATTTCGCCTATCTTGGTTAGGTGATTGAACCAAAGGGCCTACATCGTAGAGGAAAAAAAGTGCCGTAAAACGCTCTGGAGATGCATCATCAGATACTTTATTTTGTAAAGATCCTCCCTGGGTCTCAAAGGACCATTGTCCTTTGACAAAAGAAGGCGGACTTGCTCGTACGGAAATAGGAAATACGTAACAACAAAAAAGAAATAAAATTGTATATCGGAGAACCATATGCTTTTTTGTTAGACTCTTTATAAATAATTTCGCAGTCGGAAGATTCTTACTTTCGATACAACCTCCTCTGGAACTCCAAGGTCAGTTCGTTGGAAAGTTATGAAGACTTTAAGTCTTTCGATCACTTCGCCAAATTTTTATCTCCCAGCTTATAAGTGCTAATATGACTATTTTTTCACTTACAAAATAGAATGTCCCGAGCGTCTTCAGAACATTCCAATGTAGGGCCATAAAGTAGACAGAAAGCGTACAATAGATTAGGTTTCCAAAGATGATTCCAAGGAGATACAAACGCCAATTTTTTGGTTTTATCATGAAACAAGTTGAGGAATAAAAAAATAAAACCAAGGCACATAGGCAGAGGTAAAAAATAGCTGAGATTGGCATTCCAAATAAATGTTCAAAAGGAATAAGCACGACTGCCAATAGAGTTAGCGAAACAGAGGCGCCATATGCATCCAAGAAAAATATCGTATAAGGAAAGTTAGATTTTAAATATTTGATCAGCATACTTCTGTTATAAAGAAATCCTAAATAACCTCAATATTAATTCAAGAAAAAATCAAAAAATTGTTCATGAGAATTGTGGTATCTCGGAATGGAATTGAAGCCTATCGAGAATACAATACGCTGACTGGTGCTCTATTAATTGCGGGTATAACGAACCTCTTACGATCAATATTTTCATTCAGGTGACTTGGCCAACGTTTAGGGCTAAGAAGAGTGAAAGGGTCGCGCCACTTTTATTCCGATTCCATCAGGAGGAAGAATGAGTGGAGCATTTAAAATTTCACACTAATTTTCTAATTTTAGAGTCCTGTTTCATGAACCAGGACGACATCTCTTTTCCGTTGTAAGACAATAGAGGAGAGAGGTAAATATGTATTTAAAATTAATTAAGATTTTAACTTTTGTTTTGGTTACCTGTGCGCTAGTTAGTTGTAAAAAAGGAAAAAATAAAAATGATGAAAACTTAATCTTTCTTGTTGCCGCCACCCTTCCAAGGTGTGATTACCTCATCACAGCGGAGAACAAGACAAAAACGATCACAATTCCTGGAGGTGTAAAATCATATGCCATTTGTTCAAATGAAAACACAACAACTCCTATTGTGCTAACACAGACTGGGAAATATACAATGAAGTCCAAACAAGGAAGCGTTCTCCTTAGTTGCCGCGGAAGTTTCTCTGGAAGCAGAACACTCGCAGTAGTTTCTCAGATCAGCAATACGAAAACATCGAATCCTGAAACGGTTTTCCCTACAACAGCAGTATATTTAAATCGAACATTTCAAAATGATGACCAACTCAATCTCATCGTCTCAGGGATATCTAGCTCTGGATTCGCTTGTGGTGCGACGAGTGCACCTTCTGTTACCTTAATATCATCTGCTACTTTTACATTCTCTTTCCCTTCCGAGGGGAGCGTTCCAAATCCAGAGGGAGAGGTCTTGGCGGGTTCGTGTAACCAAACTTCCGGTGATTTTTGTAATGACTGGTTTACGACTCCGAATTCACCTCTTAGTGCTTCGAATTATTGTAGTAGCACTGCGACCAGTACATCATCAGCCAGTAGTTGTAATACCAGATCGGAAAATGTAAACAAAACTCTAATCGCAACCTGTATTTATTCTGATTCGTCCTTAGGAAAAAAGTCCTATCGACATTACTACGCTCCGACATTTACACTAGCATCTGCCAAATCCTCATGCGATACATTTAAGGGTGGGTTGAGTGAACCATAAAAATCAATCGATCCTATGTTTTGACTTAATTTTGATTTTATACTCACTTGGTGTATTCTGAGTGTTCTTTTTGAAAGCGCTGTTAAATGCTGATTTTGACTGGAATCCTACCGTATACGCAATCCTCAAGATGTTGGTATCGCCCCTTTCGAGCAATCGCTTCGCTTCTTCGATACGGAAATCATTCAGATAATGGGAAAATGGTTTTCCCATTCTGTTATTGATTAAAAAAGAAAGCTGATCGATTCGAATCCCCAGTTCTTTCGCTAGATGGCTTAGGTTTAAATCTTCCTGTAAATAAATTTTTTCCTCGGCCATAAGTGTATCGAGTTTTTTTAAGATTTTTTCCTCATCTAGACTGGCAATTCTACTTTTATGGTCGTTCTGATTTCTTGTTTTTCTAAAATCTTTAATTTCTGTTACGTGCTCATATTTTCGACTTAAATAATGAAAACTTTTAACTCCCCAAAAACCAAGAGACAACAAAAAGAAAAATATTCCAAAAGGCAAAAGGGGTACTTCCAAACTATTGGTGCCATAAGAAATGATCATCTCTAAAAATCCCAACAATAGGAGAATAGAAAGTCCAACCAGTATAAACCAGAGCTGATTTTTTGGTTCAATCAAATAACGAACTGCAGGTGGAAAATAAATAAGCAGTGCGATTACACAAAGAATATGAAAGGACATTAAAAAGTTATTGTAATTTGCCCAATTCATGGTGATTGAAAATTCTGCTACCAACCAAAAAACAGCCATGATAAGAGCACCATATCGAAAAAAGGTATTCCATTTTGTTTTGATGATCATGGATAAAAAATAGAGGAGTGTGGTTGGGAAAGCATAAAGACTGCCGAACAGAATATGTGGCCATATCGCATCATTTAAATTTGTAAAAACCAGACCCAAGAGACCATTTCCGATTGAAAGAGAATAACCAGCGGCAGTCAATAGAAGTAGTGCAAGTGATAAAAATCTAACTTCCATAAAACGGTAGAAGAAAATGAAAATCGAAATACAAGCAAAGATAAAATAAAAACTACCGAATAAAACCAAGGCAGCGTCTCTTTTGATTTGGTGGATCCATAATTCAGAAAGTTTGCCAAAATACACTTTATTCAGGTTTATATGATTTGTTTGACTCTTTATCGTTATTTTTAAGTTACATGCTTTTGCTGGTACTGGTAGTAAAAATAATTTATAGCCAATCGTTTTTCCCTCTTCTGGATACAGATATATGTTTTCACAAAGATTAATTTCTGTTTCTAAATTTACGGATACTAGGAGATGCATTTCGGATTCTCCTTGGGTGTTTATTGTAGACAAAAATGATCTTTCATAAAAACCAGAAGAGGATAGGTTAACTAAGGGCTCGGCTTCAAAAAAAACTGATGTAATATGTCTTCCTGCCTGGCAATTAGAAACTAAAATAACAAGGAGGGAGATTAATAATCTAGAGTGATTCATAACTTTTTTCTTTCATTTCGATCCGAACCAAAAATATATGCCTTAAATTCAGGAAACCCACTTCAATCCCTGTGAAGAATTGTAACCTTTAAAAAAGTAGGCAATCTAAAAACTTTCAAATTTTTGATTTGTAATATGAAAAGATTATAATTATCGATGACTTGCCATTTATGCTTATCGCTGTTTTTTTCCTTTATTTTAGCTAAATTTAGCCCTTTATCGATTGGTTGTGGACAACTTATTTAGGTTCCGTCAGAGGATACAACAAACGTATGATAGGTGTCATAAAAAACTTCTTTTCTGCAATGAATCGACCTTGTCTGACGATAAAAAATGTTGGTAATTTATTTCCCAAGTTAATGATTTTCAGAAATAATTTCCGACAACTTAAGTCTAAGATTGTATACATTTTTTATTAAATAGAATTAGGAGTAAAGATGTCCCTTCTCGAATTATTAAAACCAAAAGGTCCTTCTGGCTTTAGCTACGGCTCTACTGCCGAACAAGTGACAGAAGGAATGTCTCTTGTCGGCAAAACTTATCTCGTTACAGGTTGTAACTCTGGATTAGGAAAGGAAACAATGCGTGTTCTAGCTTTGCGTGGTGCCCGTGTATTAGGGACAGCTAGAACCTTAGAAAAAGCACAAAGTGCGTGTAATGAAGTGGGCGGAAAATCTACAGGATTTGCTTGTGAATTGTCGGATCCAAATAGCGTCCGTTCTTGTATTGAAGCTGTAAAAAAAGATGGGGCAAAAATTGATGCGATTATCTGCAATGCGGGAATAATGGCACTTCCAAAATTGGAAAAGGCATTTGGATACGAATTACAATTTTTTACCAATCATATCGGCCATTTTATACTTGTTACAGGCCTACTGAACCAATTGACAGAAGATGGTCGGGTTGTCATGTTGAGTAGCTCCGCTCATTCGGCAGCTCCTAAAGGCGGCATACAGTTTGATAATTTGGGAGGAGAAAAATCCTACTCGAGTTGGAGTGCATATGGCCAATCAAAATTTGCCAATATGTTGTTTGCCAAGGAATTAGCAAAAAGATTTGCAGGTACAAAAAAGACAGCTTATTCGGTCCACCCGGGAGTCATCCAAACTAATTTAGGTCGTCATTTGCCAGGAATTGCTAGTTTAGTTTTTGGGATGGTCGGTCCGATTTTTTTAAAATCAATTGCCCAAGGTGCAGCGACACAATGTTATGTGGCAACAAGTCCGAAGGTCCTCGCAGATAGTGGAGCATATTTTGCTGATAGTAATGTCGCCAAGCCTAGAAAAGATGCAGAAGATGATTCAGTCTCTAAAAAACTATGGGAAGTTTCAGAAAAGATTGTTTCTGGCATTTAAAAAATAGGGAATCAAGAGCTAGGAGGCAAGATTAACGTTGCTTCGTAGCTCCAGAGAAAATTTAGAACTCTTTTTTGTGTGAAATTTTTTAATGATTATGCAATAAAAAAAAAGTTATTTTTGAAATTGATTTTACGAAATAATTTTTTTTAGGAAATTACTTGCACTAACTATTGTTTTTTTGTCTACTTTCGGAAGACGGTAATTTTCCGAAATGACTCTAAGAAATCTTAACCAATATAGTACAGATATTTCACAGATTCTAGAGCCTCTTACGGGAGCCTCGAACAAACAAATTTTAGAAATCTTGATTAAAGATGCTCCCGATGGTTTTTTAATTACCGTAGCCGGAGAAAAAAATCTCATTTATTATTCTCCTGTACTTCTTACGAGATTAGGTTACGCCGAAGGTGATCAACTACCCGAATTAAGCCATATTATGCCGCATTGGAATTTTAGTCATGATGGCCAAGTAAATCAAGTCACTCAAGATTTGATCCTAAGAAACAATGCATCACAAGACATTTCATTTCTAGCGACTCCCTTTCGTTTCTTTGATAACCAAAATCAGGAAATTATATTGTATGCTTTCAAAAAAGTAGACTTATATAAAAAACCCACTGTAATGTCCATCGAACAAGTTAACATTGCTAAGTCGGATTTTTTATCGAATATGAACCACGAAATTCGAACTCCTCTTAATGGGATCATTGGATTTGCCGACCTCCTGTTAAAAACTTCTTTAGATTCTACTCAGCGAGATTATTTACGAACCATTTTTCAGAGTGCTAATTCTTTATTGGATACTGTTTCTGACATACTTGATTTTTCCAAAATTGTCTCGGGTAGATTAAAGTTAGTCGAAGAAAGGACAAGTTTAGGTGATTTAGCTGATGATGTTATGAACATTGTCCGATATGACGCTGGCAAAAAAAATATAAAATTGCGGTTGAATATATCTCCTGAGTTACCTGATTTCGCTATGGTAGATCAGATCCGATTAAAACAGGTAGTCATGAACTTGTTGCATAACGCAATCAAGTTTACAGAAAAAGGGAAAATTGAACTTTCGATCTCGATTCTGGAGACTTACTCAGATGAAATGATGAAAATAAGAATTTCAATTCAAGATACGGGGATTGGCATAGCGAAAGAAAACCAAGAAAAAATATTTGAGGCATTCACTCAGGAAGACTTCTCGACGACGAGAAGATTTGGAGGTACGGGTTTGGGGCTTGCCATCTCGAATAAACTTTTAGAGTTGATGCAAAGCAAACTCCAGTTAGCAAGTGAGCTGGGGAAAGGATCTGATTTTTATTTTGATCTAACCCTAATGACTTCTCATGCATCGCTTCTGGATTTTAAACCAGAAAGAGGAAAGGATCTGCATTTTTTTAATAAGACTTTTGTGTTGGATAAAAGTTATAAGATTTTAATCGCTGAAGACAATGAGGTAAACATGCGCCTCCTCAAAGCGATACTGAAAAAAATTTTTCCGAATGCTGAAATATTTGAAGCAGAAAACGGGAAAAAAGCAGTTCATTCCGTAATCGCACAATTACCAGATATTATTTTTATGGACATCCAAATGCCTGAGATGAACGGATATGATGCGACAAGAAGCATTCGTAGCCTACCAGGCACAGAACATTTGCCGATCATTGCTGTTACGGCAGGTACTGTATTGGGTGAAAAAGAAAGATGTTTAGAGGCCGGAATGAATGATTATATCAGCAAACCCGTGGTAAAATCAGATTTTGAAAAAGTTTTAAAAACTTGGCTGTCCTAATCATGAGAGCTTATCAGAACGGGGGCAAACGTTTAAAAATAAATTCCGGTATTAATTTGATGGCGAACATGATCCAGCGCCAAGGCCATCGAATATATACTATATTTTTTTGCTTAAGACCTGCTTCTATGATTCGTTCAGCTGCATCTTCAGGATGCATAGTTAGATAAGGTAGAAGGTTATGACCCTCAGACATTTTTGTATAAACAGGACCTAACTGAATCGTGGTGATAGAAACGTTTGATTTTGCTAGGCGATTCCTTAAACCAGAAAGATAGACTGTCAATCCAGCTTTTGTGCTTCCGTATATATAATTCAATTGCCTGCCTCTATCCCCGGCCACTGAACTTAAAACAATAATTGAACCTTCGTTTCGTTTTTCAAACTCATTTGAGATGATATTCAGCAAAGAAAGTACACCAGAATAGTTGACCTGAATGGTATTTAAAAGCTCAGATTGCGAATTTCTAGCATGCGTTTGGTCTTCGTAATAACCAACACAACAAAACACGAGAGAAGGTTTATTTTCTAATGAGGAATAGAATTTTTCATGAGAGGGAAAATCTGTAATATCAAATTGAAAAGTTTTCAATGTTGTGCCAAAGGAAGTTTCGATTTCTTTTTTTATTTCCGATAATCGTTTATTATTTCTGCCAGTGATCGATAAATCAAAACCTCGTTTCGCGAGTCCCTTTACAATGTGTATTCCGATATCAGAGGTTCCACCTATTACCAATGCTTGTTTCATAAATTTAATTTGATAGATATTCGATGGCTAAAATCGAAAGGTCATCATCTAGCTTTTTTCCCTTCATAAAATTCGTAAGATTCGTCAATAAACCGTGCGACAGGGTTTGGGAAGATGAAAATTTATATTCTTCGAGTAAGTTCGAAAACATTTGATCACCAAACATTAAATCTTCGTCATTAAATTCTTCTGTAAGACCATCGGTATAAAGAAGTATTTTATCAGTTGGCGAAAAGGATAATTCTTCGATTCTGTATTTTACGCTTTTTAGAAGCCCGATCATTCTACCAGTTGATTTCAGGTATTTTATTTCATCCCCTTGGAATAAAATTTGTTCTGGATGGCCTGCACTTGCATAGTAGATTTTGTTTTCAGACAAGTCTATATCCAAAACGATAGCACTAAAAAATGCATTTAGCTTTGAATAGACGTAATACTCTTCACAAATTTTGGATAACAGCTCGTTTACAGTCAATTCATCCGACTTCAATCGGTCATAGATACCTTTGATCAACATAGTAATCAGTGCCGCTTGGATTCCGTGTCCAGTCGCATCTGCGAGGAGAATTCGTATTCGATTTTCACTAATAGATGTTATATCATAAAAATCTCCACCGATTCGAGCCATTGGATTGTATTCTATATGTATATTTAAAAAATCTGGTTTTTGGAAATGTTGGCGTAATAATGTATCCTGTATTCGTTTGGCGAGAAGAAGATCATCTTCGATTTCTTTATATAGATATTGGATTTTTTCATAGGCTTCGCTTAATTTTTTTGTGCGAATTACTACTTCCTTTTCTAAGTCATAGTATAGATTTGAATTTTGTATGGCAATTGCGGCTTGTGCTGTAAAAATTTCTAATGTCTCGGCATCTTGAGCGGAAAAAGAAGTATGTTCGTCTGTCGAGTCTAGGTATAGAATGCCCAGGATTTCTTCTCCTTTTTTTAGAGGTGCGCAAATGATCGCATTGGCATTCCCACATAACAAGGTTTCGAGTATTTGACCTTTTTTCGGAAGTGAAATCAATTTTTTCTCTTTAATTGTCCGTCTGACAATCTTCAACGCATAGCTAAACCTTACTGAGAAAATTTCTTCTTTAGTGATATTTTTTAAGTATTTTGGAGAGAAGTGATTGTCTTTTCCAAGAAATAGTATCCCTCGACTTGCTTTCAGAACGGGAAGAATCGAGTCCAAAAGGTAACTCAGAAGTACTTCCTTTTTAGGAATGCTGGTGATTTCGTTATTTATGGTTAGAATTTTTTGTAATGTGGCATTTTTGTGGAGCAATTCTTCTTGGGATAAACTTTGAATGCTCTTAAATGCATCCATGGTATGCCTTGCTTCTTTTCGTTCATTCGATGTTAGATGGAGCAAATTATCGTGAGCAGAAATGGTTTCTTTTGCCACCATAAGTTCTGAACGCGTAATTTCCTGCGCGTGTTCGTAAAGATCGACTATCTTTCGTAGTTCATCTAATTCATTTTTTAGTTTTTGATTCTCCTTTTGAACCTCCTGGATTGATTGTTGATCTATATCCATATTGATGGAAATCCTATCAAATTATCTTCTTTCTTGCAAATGAAATTCGGTTGTAATTTTAAATGTAAGTAATTCTTTGTGAGCCAATGGAAAAAATCGGTACGCCTTTATCTCCCTCCGCAACAAAACTAGTTCTTCTTGGCTCAGGTGAATTGGGCAAAGAGGTCGCTTTAGAAGCCCAGAGACTCGGAATTCATGTGATTGCTATTGACAGATATAAAAATGCTCCTGCCATGCAAGTCGCTCATGAGTATCGGGTCATCGATATGTTAGACCCAGAAATTTTGGAAAAAACTTTGCGGGAAATCCGGCCACAATTTATTGTACCGGAAATTGAAGCAATACATACACAAACACTAGTTAAATTAGAAACGGAGGGATTTCGTATTGTTCCGAGTGCCAAGGCAGTCAATTTAACGATGAACCGTGAAGGGATTCGCACTTTTGCCAGTAAGGAACTTGGCCTAAAAACTTCTAAGTTTCAATTTGCTGATAATTTTGAACAATTTAAAAAAGCTATCGAAGAAATTGGAATTCCTTGTGTGGTAAAACCTATTATGAGTTCGTCGGGGAAGGGACAAAGCCTTATCAGAAATCGCGATGAGATTAGTGCCGCTTGGGAGTACGGACAAACAGGTGGACGAGCGGGAAAGGGAAGGATGATCGTTGAAGAATTTATATCCTTTGATTTTGAAATAACACTTCTAACGATCCGACACAAAAATGGAACGACCTTTCTTTTGCCAATAGGGCATAAACAAGTGAACGGTGATTATGTGGAATCCTGGATGCCTCAGCCAATGAGCGAAAAGTCGCTAACTGCCGCCAAAGAAATTGCAGAGAAAGTGACAACTGGGCTCGGCGGATATGGTCTGTTTGGTGTGGAACTTTTTGTCAAAGGTGATGAAGTTTATTTTAGTGAAGTTTCTCCAAGACCACATGACACAGGTCTTGTGACTCTCATTAGCCAAAACGTTTCAGAATTTTCTCTTCATGTTCGAGCTTTATTAGGTCTCCCCATTCCGACTATTTTTTACCAAAAAGCGGCCGCCTCGGCGGCGATATTGATTTCAGGACAAGTAGAGAGCCCCGAATTCGTAGGACTGCGAGAAGCATTAGAAGAAACTAATGTGGACATTCGAATGTTTGGAAAACCTGAAGTAACGGGGAAAAGGCGAATGGGCGTAGCATTGGCCCTTGGAAATAATGTAGAAGAGGCACGAGAAAAGGCACGGAACACTCGCGACAAAATCCATCTGGTGACATAGATTTTGTCGCGGGAAAGTGAAGGTGCTTACGCTTTTTCTAGGTAACGCAGAATTTTCCTAGCGTTTTGATTTTCTGGATCGAGTGCTAGGGCTTTTTCAGAGAACTCTCTTGCTTCCTCATATTTTCCAGTTAGACGATTTAGGTCGGATAGGTTTACTAAATTGTTCACGTTGTCTGGATGAAGTTGGTAAACTCGTTTCGAGGCTTCCAAAGAAGATAGATACCTTCCCATCTTTTTCTGAGAAAGAGATAGATAATACCACATCTCTTCAGTGTCTGGATCCATTTGTAAATATTGGCTAAGTACATCTACGGCCGTTGCATAGTCTTTTCCTTTAAAGCTCATAAGTCCTAATAATTTATTCAGCTTTTGGTTGTTAGGTTCTACGGAGTGAGCTTTCATAAGAACATTTAAGGCTTCATTCACTTGGCCTTCACGGTAGAGACGTTTGCTTTGTTGGTAAACTTCTGCAAGATCAAACTGTTGGGAGTCTTCATCCTCCTCTCTGATTTCCAATTCTTGTTCTTCGAATCTTGAGCTGATGGGTTGTTCTTGGATGTTTTGGATTTCTTCTCCAGTTGTTTGTGGTTGAAAATCTACTCGTAGGAAAGAGAGGTCATCTGTGATTGTTCCCTGTGATTTTAGGACTTCCTCAATCTCAAAGATATTTCCATTTGTATGTTCAATGGTTTTTAAAATGGCAAATTCATCTTCATTGATGGTCCTGGTTTCGGCTTCTGGAGTTAAGTCAATGTCATCTCTTCCATCCGATCCTAAAATGATCACATCACCAGGCATCAACTGGTATTTGTAAACCTTGAAGTCAAATTCTGATTCCTGACCTAATTTCCGAAGAAGTAACTCTTGTTCGATGAAGCTAGCCTTCCCATCACGGTATAAAATCGTAGCTGGGTGTTCTGCATTGAAATAGAACATTTCACCTGATTTCTCTTCGATGAGTACAACTGTCGCAGAAATCACCATAGTTCCATTGAACGATTTAAATACCGAGTTAACTTCGTTGTAAATATCTGTGAGCCAATCCTCTGGTTTCATGTCTAAAACCTTTTTATTGGAAGCGGATCTAGACATGATGGCATTGAATACCACACCCATCACTAAGGAACCGCCAGCACCCTGCATGGATTTGCCCATGGCATCACCATTCATGGCCATGATATAAACCTTATAATCATCTGGTTTCCCAAATTTAAGTGTTCCCGTGATACAGATGTCTCCACCAAGATCTGCAGTTTTGTTTTTAAATTCGAATTTTTTCTTTTGTCTTATAAAAAATTCTGTTGGGACCAATTTTGATTTGTTAGCATTAAAAAAGAGAGGTTTTGCAAGAAGTGAAGTTAAAAAATAATCTCCATCTTGTTGGATTTTGAGTTTTTGGACTTCATCCATTTTTTCTTGAACTTCGCGTGTTCTTTCTTTTACTTTTTCTTCCAAGTTCTCTGCATAATCTTCTAACTCCTGTCTGGCTTGTTTGATAGATTCTACCATGGAGTTGAACGAACTTGCCAAATAACCGATCTCATCTTGGACTTTAATTGGTACGCGGATGTCTAAATTCCCTTCGTTAACTTTTGTCACACCTTCTAACAAATTATTTAAGGGTTTCACGAGACTCGAAAAGAAAAACCTAGGAAAGATAATGATGATCAGTATCGTTGTGATTAGGATGATATAAATCAGTTTTATCGTATTTGAATGCGTGTGGGTGCGATATTCTTCATACGAAAATCCAATTTCATATTTTTGCCCGTCCGCAGTAAAATCATAATGTGTATAACGTTCTGCTGCTGAGCGGTATAGGCGTGTTAGGTCATTTACGTACTGTTTTGTTAAGTTTTTATATTGTCTCGTTTCTTGGAAACGAGTGAAAGCTTCTTGTTCAATGGTTGAAGCGGCGATATCTCTTTTTCCTGCTTTGGTATATTCTTTTTGGACCTTTGCCACCAAGTCTGTTAGCATCAAAGTTTTTGCTTTTTTTAGCTCTGTTTTGACATCTTCGAGATTGAATTTGTCGGGATGGCGATTGTATTCGATTTTCAGATCTTCGGTAAAAAAATCTGCCTTATCTGGTTTTTTCAATACATAGACAATATCATCGGAAATCAGATTGAACTTTTTTTCGAGAATGGCCGATTTTGAGCCTAAAATTTCTGCTTTTTTCTGAGTGTCGTATTCTTCCTCGCTAAGAGAAAGAGTGATGTTACCAACATAACCTAACACCAGTAGTACGGTTACGAGACTAACGCCAACTAACTTTATCATAAAAGTAGTCGGTTCTGGTGAGTTGTTGATATATGTTATCATAAAATAAAAACATATCATCAATGTTACATTTGCATAAATAAAAGCATATACATCATAAGAAATTATTCCCAATTTGTTTAAAACATTGGTAACTGCGATGACAAGAAAGATAATGATGGCTTTTGAAAAACTTTTACAAGCGTGCGCATCTTTCCCTTTTGGATTTATAAACTTAATCCAACCGACACAAAATTTAGAAAACAGGAACATCGGATATCCAGATCCTGATGTAGGTTTGTTTAGCCATTTGCTAAAGATCCCATCATATTCAGAATACCTAATCGTTTTTCGGATCAAAACACTAAGTGGGAATGCTTGGGTGATGAGTAGAAGGATCGCATGTTGAGCGCCGTAGTCAAACGTATAGAAATGAGCCGTATAATTAAAGATGATCTCTTTTTTCAATCCAGTAAAAATAAATTCTAAATACCCGATAATCAGGATAGCAAAGGTTAGGGGAATCGCGATTCGAGCCTCTTTTGGTTGGTCCATTTTTGGGAATGTGTAAACGAATCCAATCATACCAAAATTTCCGAATAAAGCACACATTGTAACAAATCTATGATAGGCACCCCAAGGTGCGTTGATCGAATATGCCAATACGTATCCGAGAAGCATCAAGCCGTAACCAGTAAACATGCCGCCTAACCACCAAGTAGCAGGTGTTTTATCTTTTTTTGTCAGAAGGAAAATGCTCATAATGAGTATGATGATGTATGCGGCAAAAACACCAACGGAATGGTATGACCAATCTAACCAACTTATATTCATGTATCAGTTCCTTTGAAAAGCATTCACTCAGGCCAGCTGAGTTTTGATTAAAGTATTAGAACAGAGAATGAAATCGATTCAATCTAAAATGGGCAAAAAATCGATTTTTTTCTTGTCGTTGGGGGCTTTTTTGATCCAAGGTGGAGGTAGAAAGGAAAGAGTATAATGAAATTCAGTAATTGGATATTTGTAAGTTTATTTGCCATTTCAGCCCTATTTTCAACGCTCCTTGCCCAAGGGAAAGTGGAAGGAAGCGCCTTGCGATTAAAAGGTGGCTTATTTTACGGGACCATGAAAACCGATATCGAAAAACGCAATACATTTGCGGATTATTTTGGTGCCCAACTCAACCAAGATTATAATTTTGCAAGAGGATTAGATCTCATCAACAACCTTGGAGCAGAATACTTTCATTCTCTCGGTGGCGGTTTGTTATCAAATGCTTTTTTTGGGGTTCATGTCAATGGTTATGGCCGTGATTATGAATGGAGATCTTTTTATCCTGTGGGTGTCGGCCTCAAGGAAGGAAAGGGTCAATTGGGCTATCAAGATATTAGCGCAGGAGTAACACTTGCGGTAGCCAATGGACTTCGAATTTTACCAAAGTACGTGATTCGAAAAATGGCACAGAAATTCGATGGTTCCTATTTAGGTCTAGGAGATCCTGTTTTTTTTGGGACACAAGGTGTAACTACAAGTGCTATTTCGGGTCTGGTCGGTCTTGGGATCGAGTATGATTTGAATCCAGATGTTACCTTATTTGCTGATTTACTGGTTTACGGTCCATTTCTCTATCGCAGCAAAGGCAGCTATGAAAATGAACTGATCACTTTGGCTTCTTCTGGAAGTTCTTCTTATGCCTATGCGAACGGTGGGTATACTTTTAGTTCCCAAAAACTGACATTAGGTGCTACTTACCAAGTGATTCCGAAACTAAGAATTTTTGCATCACTTGACCAAGAAAACATATATGCCAAAGGAGAATCCGGCACTGCCTTCGTACTCGGAACTGGTGGACTTAGTCCACTTGGCACCGTTGGGCAATACCTGGCTCTTTCGAACGAAGAAAAAATCAAATTGTCCGGTGTGAAATTTGGAGTAAATTACGACATAGGAATGTAAATTAATTTGACTTTCCGCCGTTCACTAGGAGTATGGTATTTACTCCTGGTGATTATGGAGAGAAGGCCATACCCGTTCCCATTCCGAACACGGAAGTCAAGCTTCTCATCGCCGATGGTACTACTTGGTTCGCTAAGTGGTCACTGGGTGTCATTTTCATAACGGCTTTGAAAGCGATATTAAAGTTTGCCTTAGAGTTAAAACCAACCTGATAGGCTAGATGTAAAAGATTTAGTTTTGGTTGTTCTTCTATCTTATTACATACTTCCTTGATTCTATATTCGTTGATATATCTGTTAAAATTCATGCCCAAATATGCATTTATATATTCGCTCAATTGATAATCTTTTACTCCTAACCTTTCTGCAAAGTTAGCAAGATTCAGATTTTCCTCTTGGTAAATTTTTTCTTCTAACATCAATTTGTGGATCTTAACATCCAATTCTTCCAGGTTTAAGTTTAGAATTCGTGAAGTTTGATAGGATTGCCTGAGTCCAGGCAGAATCTCGCTTAATAAATTGGGCTCCGCTTGTGAACGAAGGAATGCAATTACTGCCATTAGAGTGGCTAAAAATGCAGAAAGATAGAGACCCGCTGTCCAACGAAATAATATACTAATAAGTATCAATAGAGCAAATACCAGATTGCCGTTAATGATCATGCTAAGTAACTTTACGCCTTTCGCAGCGGAAGGATTCGGATTGTGAAAGAGTATCTTACGATATGAGTGGATCATTTTCATAAATGTGAGAATCCAGTACGCACAACCAAAGATTGCCAAATACTCGGGGATAGAGATAGTTCCATTTTTAAAATGAGTAGGCAGAGGTGTAAGTAGGGCGTTTGGATTTATGAGCTCGATGATCGTAAATATGATTACACAGAGAACAAAAGGAATAAACCTAACTAATTTTTTTAAATCAACTGATTCGGTTGAGAGAAATTGTTCGATCGTATACTGCATGCTAGCTGGTATAAGAAATATTGCAAAAAGATATCCATGGTTTAAAAATGCGATTTCAAAAGAGGAATTTTTAAAGATCAAATAAGCATACACGATTAACAAAGCAGCTCCCAGCGAGGAAATGGACGCAAACGGAAATCCCTTGGATTTGTTATGTTTCAAATACATATGCAGAGCCAAAAGGAGGTGGAACCAAACACCAAAGACAAGCCAAGAACCTAAAAACTCATTCATAACTTTCCCTAACATTTGATGGAACTCGGAAAAAAAAGGAAAAAATGATCATTTTGGTCTCAAAAAAACGACTAAAATTCCCATTTTAGACGCAGGCAAGCCATATTTGTGAGAAATTAAGGGCAAAGCGGAGACAATTTATGAAAAACTACCAACGAAAAATTGTTTTGTTCTGTTTGGCGATTCCCCTCACGTTCGCCTGCGGACCAAATGAAAACAAAAACCAATCTTCTTCAGGGTCCATCCTTGGATTAGTCAATTCAGTAAATGAAAATGCAAAAACGGTCGGTGCTGATCAAATGGCATCTTCAAATGCTTCCCAAAGAAGTCAAATGGAGGCAGCGTTTGCCGCCGAGAATGATGGAAGTTTCACTTTCAATGATTTGGTTTCCTTTACCTCTTCCGATGGAACAAAGATCACTGGAAATTTATTCCAGCCAAAAGCAGGTGGACCTTATCCTGCGGTTATCTTTGTAAATAGTTGGGCATTGAATGAATATGAATACATCGTACCTGCGGCTAAATTAGCGAAAAAAGGTTACGTAGTACTTAGCTATAACACAAGAGGATTCGGAACTTCCGAAGGTAAAATCAACGTTGCGGGTCCAAAAGATATGGAAGATCTATCGAGTGCTCTTGATTATCTGCAACGAACTGCTTCTGTAAATGAGAACATTGGAATTGCTGGAATCTCTTACGGTGCTGGTATCTCACTACTTGGTGTTACAAAGGAACCACGAATTAAAACTGCCGTCGCCATGAGCGGTTGGGGAAGTTTACCAGATTCTCTTTACGGAAACCAAACGCCGAGACTCGTATGGGGATTGTTATTGATTGCATCAGGTTACTTAACAGGTAATATGGATCCCATCATTGCTGAAAATTTTCAAAAACTTTTAGACAATCGAGATGTGCAATCTGTACTCAATTGGGCTGGAGATCGTTCACCGAGTACTTTTGCACAAACGCTGAATGCAACTGGCAAACCAGTGTATATTTCCAATAACTCTCAAGATAATTTATTTCAACCAAACCAAGTATTGGATTATTTCCAAAGATTGACTGTTCCAAAGAAATTGGATCTTAACAACGGAATCCATGCAACCGCTGAAATTGGCGGAATTCTTGGGATACAAAACTATATTTGGACAAATGCTTATGATTGGTTCGATTATTGGTTAAAAGGTATTCCGAACGGAATCATGTCAAAACCGATGGTGAGTATCCAAAAAAGACACGTGAGTGATAGAGTCTTTTATAATTCTTGGCCGATCCGAAACCAAGTAAATCGTACTTACCATTTAAAACCAATGGGTATGTTCAATTTAAGTCCTGGTTCGATCAGCACGACTACCAATACAAGCAATACATCGAATACGGTCCTTGCGGGTGCAACGAGTGCTTCCACAGGTGTTCCACTTTTATCAGAAATTTTAGATGGCGCAGTATCTATACCGATCAAAACAAATGTACATTTAATCGATAGAAGCAATGCGATGGTTTATATATCGGATTCTCTTAGCACCGCTCTAAAAGTCAGAGGAAAGATTACATACAAAGGAAAAATCAATTCTGCGGTCAGCCGACCTCACTTTGTCGTTTATCTATATGAAGTTGACTCCTGGGGAACTGGAACTTTAATCACACATGGTGCAAGTACGCTATCGACTGTTAGTGGTAGAGATACGGATCTGATATTGGATTTACAGGCCGTAGCACATGATTTCCCTAAAGGAAGTAGGCTAGGTCTTGCCATAGACAATGTGGATCCAATGTATGCAAACCCATATCCACTGCTGACATATCTGAACCAATTCAAATATAACTCACAATCAGCATCTACTTTGACCATTCAATCGGAATGATCTAATTCTATTCGTTGGGGGGCATTGCCCCTCAATGAAGAATTTGTTTCAATTCTTTACCTATGCATATAAATTCTTATATTTTTGCATAAGATGAGAACAACGGCTTGTATATTCATAGATTTAGGAAATATTTATACGAGTGAGCTCATATCTTATCACGATCCAGTAGATCCGTTCGTGGAGGAATTCGGGCCTTTCTATAGGGGTCTATTGAAAGAACTGGGACATGTAAAAGCGGAAGCAAAAAAGATTGAAATCTTCGAGAAAATTCTCCATTATTTATTTAGCGTAAGGGATAAAAACGAACAGGAATTTCGTGACGAGGAAATTTACCGGGTCGAAGGCCTACGGGGAGCATGTATGATACGACTCGATGAGATGAGAAGGGAAGGTCAGATTGTTTATGCTTAGATCCTCCATACCGTTTTTACTTTGGATCTTCACATTTTTGTTTTCTATCTCCTGTAGCTCTTCCAAGGAAATGTTTCGAGAACAAGGGGAAAGTGAATCAGATATAGTTTCCAGGAAAAGTTCAAATGTTGCCCCTTCTCCAGGATTTGCTCCAAAGGCAGAATCACAAACCCAAGAACCAAATCTACCAAAACGAAAAGTCATTTATAGTGTGATTGTCAACGTCCAATCCAAGGAGATTGAGTCGAAGGTGAAAGAGATCATCCAGTTGGCAGAATCTTTCGGCGGTTATGCGCTCCAATATACATCTAGTGGTTCCATCCAATTGAAAGTCCCAGCTGATAAGTTAAAACAATTTTTAATCAGCCTAAAAGAACAGTCGCAAAATTATACGGAAGATGTCTCCGCAAAAGATATAACAGAAGAATATTTGGATACAGAAATTCGTTTGGAAAACGCGCAGAAAATGAGAGTTAGGTTACTTGAGATTTTAAAATCAGCTAAAACTTTAGAAGAAATTCTAAAAGTAGAAGCAGAGATAAACAAAATTTCAGAATCGATTGAACGATCCGAGGGCAGACTAAAATATCTTGCCACTCAAGTCCAACTATCATCTGTTCAAGTATATGTTCGCCAAAAGTGGGAACCGACAGTAGAAAAGGAATACAAACCTGGTCCTCTCGGGTATCCATTTTACTATCTTTACCTTGGTCTTGGAAAAGCGAAGGATGGAATTGTATGGCTTTTTGTGCAAGAAATTCCCAAAGATAAAAAAGAATCTCAATAATAGGATCAGTTTAGGAAAGTTTGATCTTCTTTCCTAATAACATACTTTTCTAATTGACATAGTCTTTATCTTTCATAAACCTTCACCTCAATCTTTCGAGGAAAAACCATGCCAAAGCTTTTAAAAGTACTGATTGTTCTCTGTGTGATTATGATTACAGGGATTTGTTCGCTCCTTCTTTTTGTATTCTGGAAGAGTACATCTCGTATCAATACAAAATATGAGATCACCTTGTCTTCGATTCCAGTGCCGAAGTCCGCTCTCGAGATTGCCGAAGGGAAACGGATATATATTTCCAGAGGTTGTTCTGACTGCCATGGTAAAGATCTCTCGGGTTTGACTTTTATTTCCGATCCAGCGATCGGTACTTTCAGTGGATCGAATTTGACAACAGGTAAAGGAGGTCTTTCTCCTGAACTTACGGCAACACATTTTGACCGAGCCGTTCGACATGGAATTGGTGCCAATGGAAGAGCGCTTTTATTTATGCCTGCCACAGATTTTCAAAAAATGACAGATGAAGATCTTGGCCGGATCATAGCCTATATCCAATCTGTTCCTCCCGTCGACAAACCATCGGTTCCGATTGAAGTAGGGCCTCTTGGAAGATTTTTGTTTACAATCGGAAAATTACCTCACCTCGTCACTGCGGAGTTAGTCGATCATACTTTGAAATCAAATGCTAAATTGGCGCCAGAAGTTTCGTTGGACTATGGAAAATACATTGCGACCACTTGTACTGGATGTCACGGCGATAATTTAGTAGGTGGTCCTATCCCTGGTGCTCCGCCGGAATGGCCATTAGCCCAAGATATCACCGCGAAAGGAATTGGGAAATGGTCTGAGTCAGAATTTATTTCTGCCATTCGAACGGGCAAGCGACCTAACGGATCCGAAATCAGACCTCCAATGCCTTGGCAAAACTTTGCTCTCATGACAGACACAGAGCTAAAATCTTTGAGGATTTACTTGATTTCTCTTTGATCAAAAGGGAATACATCTTTATGTTCAAAAAATGGAATACACAAAGGAAGAATTGGAATTGCAATCGTGCTTCCTATCTCTTCCTTAAAATTCTGACTTTGATTTTCCTTTCCATTACAACCTCGTGTCGGAAAAGTTCAGAAATCCCTATGGCCATCGGTATAGGCGAAGGGGAACTTTCTATTATCGCTTGGCCCGGTTATATCGAAAGAGGCCAATCCAATCCCAGTTACGATTGGGTTACGGAATTTGAAAAAACAAGCGGATGTAAGGTGAGTGTACGTAATGCATCGACCTCCGATGAAATGGTTGCCCTGATGAATGAGGGTGGATATGATCTTGTCACAGCTTCTGGTGATGCGTCTCTACGTTTGATAGAATCGGGGAAGGTTCGTGAATTAAATGTTGATTTAATACCAAATTGGAAGTTAGTTGATCCTCGTTTAAAAAATGCATCCTGGCATGCTGTTGATGGTCGTCATTTCGGAATTCCTTACCAATGGGGTCCGAATTTACTACTTTATAATACGAGAATCTTCAAAAAACCACCTACCTCATGGGAAATCGTTTTTGAGGAACAAATTTTCCCCGATGGAAAAACTAACAAAGGTAGAATCCAAGCATTTGACGGTCCGATTTATATTGCTGATGCAGCTCTTTATCTTAAAACAACAAAACCAGAACTTGGAATCAACGACCCATACGAGTTAGATGAGAAACAATACAAAGTGGTGATTGAACTTCTTAAAAAACAGAGACAGCTAATACATAAATATTGGCATGATGCTATGGTCCAAGTGGAGGATTTTAAAAAAGGTTCTGTGGCTGCTTCTTCCAGTTGGCCCTTCCAAATCCGCTTACTCCTTAGAGAAAAACAACCTGCTGGATCAACGATACCTGCCGAAGGTGCAACAGGATGGGCAGACTCTACCATGGTGCACAAGGATTCCAAACATATCAATTGCGCCTATAAATGGTTAGATCATTCCATTTCTGTTAAATTGCAGGGAGATTTAGCTGCTTGGTTTGGATCAGTTCCTGTGGTTCCAGAAGTATGCAGTGGCAATACATTATTAGGCGACTCGGGATGTGAGGCAAACGGTTATAATAATTTCAGTAAAATATCTTTTTGGAAAACTCCAATTGAAAACTGTGCTGGTGGAAGAAAGTGCGTGCCGTATAAAAAGTGGGCAGAAGATTATTTTTCGATCATTAGCAATATGTAATTTGCCAGATAGAAATCATTTAATCATTAAAACTTAAATCTTTTCTCAAGATTTCCATAAATTCTAAAACCAAGTCAAACTCTCGGTTTTTTTCATCGTCTATCGGTCGTAAACCTTTAATGGCAATATTATTAAACCGATTTTGATAATAGATTTTGAAGCTAACATCTGCTTGGTAGTTGTCCTGCGGAAGGCGCTTGGAATAGAGACGAACATTCATATCAGATAGTAAATGGTTTTTATCCAAAAATTCTTCCATTTTCCGTGTGTTTTTTACTAAAATGGTACGTTTGATTTCTCGAGGAAGATCTAAATTTGGATGTTGGCCTACGTATTTCCATTCGTAAGTGAGCCGGTTGTTTTTAAGAGAATATTTTTCGATGGTTGCATAATCATAATCTGATTTTTGAGTGTATGAAAGAACAAGGTCAAAATAGAATTTATCCTCCGCAAACAGTGGAAGATGAACCAACAAACACAACAAGATGATCATTCGTTTAAGTTTCATATTGTACCTCTTCTACGGTTAGTCAAATTATTGTTTGTTGATAAGAATATTGGTTTCAGGTGGATTTCTATCAATTTCACATAAAAAATCGATTGATTGTGATTCATTGCCAGAAAAATCAACAGCCTTAAATTCCAACTCAATCTTTTTGTCATAAGGGAAATATTTTTCGATATCAAAAATTTTTCCAGTTAATGCCCAAACATCCGTATTCTTTTTTCGCCAGAACAAATCCTTGGCTTCGGTAATTTTGTCTGTTGCCGAAATTTGGATTTTTGTATTTCGCAGACAAACATTTTTATCAGACAATTTAATTATCTGCGGAAATCCCGTTAAACTTAGGGTAGGTGGTGTGGAATCCACGAGCCAAGTAATTTCTAATTTTTTGGAAATGTTTTTTACATTGTCCAGAGAATAAGCGATCACACTGTGTTTCCCTTCTTCTTTCGTTAAATAGATCCATTCATCCAATAAAGAAGCCTTGGTTTCTGGTCCACCATCGAGAGAAATGAAAAGACTACTTACCCCACTTTCATCGTCAATGGCTCGAATCCGCAGTTCATTCGATACTTGTGCGACCAAAACATCATTCCAAGATCTTGGCAAATATTTCCAAATGGTGGTCAACTTTGGAGGGATTTTATCAACGTATAAATTTACCTTTTGTTCGGATTCTCGGTTCCCAAGTTGGTCTTCTGCAAAAAAATGAATTTCGTTCCAACCCATGACTGGTGGAAAAATCGGTTCTCGAAAAATAGCCCAAGGTTCATCGTTCCATTGGTAGTGATAAGTGGTCCCGACATCTCCTTTTTCCCAGCTCAGTTTATAAAGTTCGTTTACAAAAAGAGTCCCGTCCTTGGACAAAAAACTTTGGGGCGAAATCTCTTTGTTTTGAGTATAAATAGAGACTGAGACCAGAACTAATATTAAGGAAATTAACCACTTCATTACGAAAGAAATTTACCCTCTACCCAAAAGGCGCAACTTAATCTTTCTGTTCTTTGGCGATTTTTAAATTGCTTGGAATGGAAACCGAAATCGGACTCGACCAATTCAGATAGAACGAGAGAATCGTTGTGAAAGATGATCTCCGTGGGAAATGACATTGTGGAAAATGATCGCATACGTGATCTTTTGGAGAAACATGGGGATAGGTTTTTGAAGCGAGTTTTTACTGACGAAGAAGTTTCTTATTGCCATTCCCATAAAGACCCAGTTCCTTTTTTGGCGGGAAGATTTGCTTGTAAAGAAGCAGTCATCAAAGCCATGGCCTTAGACCCAGGTGAGGTATTGGACATGAAAGAGATTGAACTCGCGGGCACGGGTTTCGGGAAAAAAACGCTCGTCATCCACGGTAAAACTGAAAAATTTTTCAAAGCTAAAGGATTTACAGGGAGTTCTGTTTCGATCAGTCACGCTGATCATTATTCGACTGCTGTTGTGATCCTTTTTCGGGAGAAACCATGATCGTATCTGACAAAATGCAACAAGTATTGGCACTCTATAACGAGGGTTTGGCCTTGTATAAAACTCGAAAGTTTAAAGAAGCTAAAGAAACGTTCCAAAGAGCATTGCAGATTGAACCAAAAGATGGACCTTCCCATCTCTATATTGAAAGATGTGATGAATATATCGCTGACCCTCCACCAGAAGATTGGGATGGAGTTTATAACATGAAGACTAAATAATCATTATGACAAAAAAAAACATGCAACCTATTGTAACTGAACATGGAGTTATTGCCACCATCTTTGGCAGAGAAACATCATTTAACGGCACTTTAGTTTTTAAAAAGCCATTGCAGATCTCCGGTGAATTTGTCGGCGAAATCATTTCAGACGGTTACCTCGTGATTAGCGAAGGTGCTAAAGTAAAGGCAAACATAAAAGCGGGAACAGTCGTAGTTGGTGGTACCATTATTGGCAATGTCACAGCTACCCAAAGGTTGGAAATGCTCACAACAGGAAAAGTCCAAGGGAATATACGCACAGCAAAACTTCAAATTGCTGACGGTGTTGTCTTTGACGGAAACTGTGAGATGATTCAAAGCGAAGAATCCTAGTTTTGTGGCAATTTCATCCGTATAGCTTAATATTAGGTTTTTCTTTCGGACTCAATTTGATATTGGGTCTTTTTGTAGTTCGTTATTTTGCACTCAACATAGCACGTTATTTGTTGATTCTCATCTTCGGGTGTCTGCTCTGGACAGGAGCGTATGCCATCGATTTTACATTCATACACCATGATTGGCATCGTTTTTTTATCTCAATTGTTCATGTTGGAGTGAGTATCGCTTGTATGGGAGGGGTCCTAACAGGCATAGAGTTTACAAAAAACAAACATCTGCTAGACAAAACTTTATGGCTTTTGCTTTTTCTCCAACCGTTTTTAATCTTAGCTTTAGCGGTTTTTGATCCTCTTTTCCATACTTTGTTAGATGATACGTATATTTCTACGATTCAGAATAGAATTCAATGGGTTCAACAATTATCCATTTTCACCATTTTATTGGAGTTTGGTGGAGCTGGGATTTGGTCTGTTTTTATTTTAAGATTGATCCTTTATTCTATTCGACAAGCGCCAAATCCAGTTAAAATTCAGTTTCTATTTTTCCTTTTTCCTTATGTTTTGGTTTGGATTGTTGCGATTTCTCATCAGCTTGGCTTTCGTCCAGTTGAAGGGCTGAACTTAACCCCAGTAATGTTGTCTTTCCACGCATTGTCCATGTTTGTCTCGATCGGATATTATAGGATGTATGATTTAGTTCCTTTAGTTCGAAGTGAAATTGTGGATGAACTAGATGAGCCAGTTGTGATTTTGGATGCGAATGATCGTGTGGCTGATTGGAATCATTCCGCGGAACTTTTGTTTGTAAATGGAAGGAAGTATTTGGGGCTCACAACTGCAGATGATTTTTTTAATCGTTACCCTGAAATTAGTCAAAAAATCAAAGTATTACCTGAAAAACGAATTCTTAGCCAATGGTCTTGGGTTTCAAATTCACCCGTTAAAAATTGGGAAATTAAAGCAAAGAGGGTGTGGGATCGCAATCGAATGAATCTCGGTTTGGTTATGGTATTTCACGATGTCACCGAACAGAGAAATCTTGAAAAACGGATGACCGAGGCAAATCAAATATTACAGCTAGGGAATGCGACGAAGGATCGGTTTTTATCAATCATATCTCATGACCTAAGAGGCCCACTAACGGGAATTAAAACTTTGTTGAAAATTTTAAATCAAAAAGTGAATACATACGATAAAGAAGTTTCTGAAATGACTCAATCTTTGGTTGATGCTACCGAGTCTATTTTCTCATTGCTGGAAAATTTATTGGAATGGTCCAAATTACAGAGAGGACAGGAAGAATTTTTTCCCCAGAATTACTCATTAAATTCATTAGTAACCGAAGCAGTTTCGTTATTTGATTTGAATGCAAAAAATAAGGACCTTAAATTTATTAATGAAGTTCCTTCACACGCTTTCGTCTACTGTGATGATCGCATGATTTTTACTGTATTACGAAATTTGTTATCAAATGCAGTTAAATTCAGTTATCGTGGAACTGAGATTAAAATATCTGCGATTGATTTAGGATTATTCTGGGAAATCAAAATCAAAGATTCAGGTGTTGGGATGTCCTCTGAAATCCTTGCCAAACTTTTCCAAGTAGGAGAAACTGTGCGTTCCATCGGAACGAGTGGGGAAAATGGAAATGGCGTTGGTCTCCTTCTTTCTAAGGAATTTGTCGAAAAAAATGGGGGAACAATCCTCGGCGAGTCTGATGGAACTAGCGGATCGACATTTACTTTAAAATTGCCAAAGTCAGATCCGAATCATTTCGCAGCTGTTAATCGGTCGTAATACGGTAGTTAAAGAAAATTATAAATATCAGGAATTAAAATTGAGCTATTTTCACCAAACAAATCCTATTTCTATACCAGTCCCTGGTGGAAAAACCATCGATGAACATTTTGGTATCCCTTCCACGGGCGATAAAAACTATTCCATTGCACATATGGTTGCACCACCAGGTTGGGGGGAGCCCTTTCAGACTCCTAATTTTGATGAACTCACCTTAATGGTTCGTGGCGAAAAACAAATCGAAGTTGATGGTAAAACGATAATCATTCGGGCGGGCGAATCTATCCGAATAAATCGTGGAACACGTGTTCGCTATTCTAATCCATTTAAAGAAGAGGCTGAATACTGGTCTGTCTGCGTACCTGCTTTTTCCATTCAAGAAGTAAATAGGGAAGAAGAAACCCGATGAAATTGGTCATTACATATTTTTTATTTGTTCTCAATCTACTTTGGTTGGTTCCCATTCTGTATCCCTTTTTGCTTCTAAAAATTCTTCCGATTCGATTCATTCGTTCAGTCGCAGATCGGGTGTTAGTTGCTATCGGAGAAACTTGGATCCAAAACAATTATCGTATATCGGTCATTATGTATGGAATTCAATTCGAAATAAAAGGTTTGGACCATCCAGAAATTTCTCGGGACAAGAGTTATCTGATCGTGAGTAACCACCAATCTTGGGCTGACATTTACGTGATCCAGTCTGTATTAAACAGAAAGGTTCCGTTTATACGATTTTTTATCAAAAGCACACTGAAATGGGTTCCGATTCTGGGACAAGCGTGGGTGGCATTAGATTTTCCTTTTGTTCGGCGGAGTAAAAAAGCAGATCTGATCAAAAATCCGGAATTGGCGAACCGGGACCTTCAAAACGTTCGTGAAGTTTGCAAAAAGTATAAAAACAGACCTTTTTGTATCCTAAATTTTGTGGAAGGTCATAGGCGTACACCGGAACGGATGAAAAAAATATTTAAAAAAAATCCTTATAAATTTTTGCTCAGAGCGCATAGCGGTGGTATTTCGGTCGTTGCAACGGAATTGAGAGACCAATTGCATGGTTTCCTTGATTTAACTTTGATTTATCCTGACGACAAATCTAACTTTTTGGATTTGATGAAAGGCAATGTTCGTGCCATACAAGTTGTAGTGGAATTCATTCCAATTACTGGAGTCCCCATAGAAGAAAATCCAGAGTATGCCGCCATGTCAAAAAAAATGAAGAGATGGATAGACGAACGGTGGCAAAAAAAGGATGAACGATTGGCATCCGCGTACTAGTGGATTTCCTAATTCCATGGGGCATTTTTTGCTACTATATTTCAATTTCGAAATTAATTTCTGACAGTTGTTAGATTCTTATGTTTTATTTCGTTTAATTTATTTACCTACAGAGCTGAAGTTTCAAAAAGAGAAAAAGTCTATGTCTGAGTCAAAGCCTACACAATTAGAATATCGAGAAAACCTAGGTCTTCATACCAATATTACAGGCCTTGACCATCCAATCCAGGAAAACCAGCCATTTCATTTTAAATTCTACAATATGAACCAAAGTGTGGAGAACACACTCTACCAGACTCTGGACAGATTTTTGCTGCAACTCGATGTGATCTCGATTCGAGATTCTGTACTTGCGGCGGTGAAAGAAATGGTAACCAATGCGATAAAGGCGAACGTAAAACGAGTCTACTTTCTTGCGAACCAAACAGATATCCAAGATGAGAAAGAATACGAGGAAAAGATGAATCATTTTAAGAGTGATTATCTTGAAAATCGAGATTCGTTCGAAGAAGGACTCATCAAACACAATTATGGAGTCTTCGTATCTTTTATTCATAACAAATCGCTTATGCGAATCCGGATCATGAACAATATCCAACTTGCTCCAGATGAAATCAAACGTATTCAATTCCGAATTGAAAGAGCAAGATCTTACAATGATTTGGCGGAAGCATTTATGGATGCATCTAACGAACAGGAAGGTGCTGGTTTAGGTCTTATTATGACACTTATGATGCTAAAAAATGATGGGTTGAGTGACTCTGCTTTTAAGTTTGAAAGTTCGGGTAACAAAACCATGTTTACGATCGATGTTCCTGCATTTTTATCTAAAGAAACGGTCGAGTCCCCAAAAGTAGAAAGTCTGATCGCAGAGATAGACAATCTGCCAACATTTCCGAAAACGATCCAAGATATCCAAGAAGCGATTGATCGACCAAATTCCAGTATTGGAAATATTGCGGAGATGATCAAAAGGGACATTGCCCTTTCGGCAAATATTTTAAAACTGTCAAATTCTGCCGCTTTCCGCAGAGGGGATCGAGTCGAATCGCTAGACCGAGCCATTCAATTGATCGGTTTAAAAGAATTACAATCATTGCTCTATTCGCTTGGAACAAAACAAATATTAGAAGATCGATTCCCTGCCTTTCAATCAATTTGGGAAAAATCAAATGAATCTGCTTTTTACGCGAAGATGATTGGTCAAAAAATGGGACTCCCCAAAAGCACCATTAGTAATCTTGTCGCCTCTGCCCTGTTACATGACATCGGTGAAATCTTATTGATTAGCTTTGAACCTGAAGGTATGGGAAAAATCAGAAACTATTCTACCTCAAAGGAAATTGCCTCGGCGATTTCGATGGAGGAGTCGGCGTTTGGGATCACTCATTCAAAACTCGGAGCCCATGTCGGTGCAAAATGGAATTTTCCTGAGATGTACATCAAGGCAATGGAATACCACCATCGTCCGATGCTTGCGGAAGAATTTCACCATCAAATTGTTTTCCCAATCTACTTAGCGGATATGATGATCCTGATCAACCACAAAGAAGCCAAAACTTCCGAAATCCCAGAAGAGATATTGAAGTATTGTAAGTTTGCTTCGAAAGGAGATTTCGATTCCCTACGTACGAAAATTCGGGAACAATTCCAAGTCGACTAATCTACCAGCTTACCCTTGTATGTTTTTCTAAACAAATTGTATCTGGGAATCGATACGTTTACCACGTAAGATTGTTTAGGGTTTAAATGGATAAAGTTTTGGTGGTAATCTTCAGCCTGGTAAAAAGCTTTGAGTTTTTGAAATTCGGTTACGATGGGATTTTCATATACCTTTTTGATTTTTATCTCAGTTAACACATCTTCTGCGTCCTTTTTCTCTGCTTCCGTTTGATAAAATAAAATACTTCGGTAAGAAGAACCTGTATCTGGACCTTGTCTGTCCTTGGTGGTTGGGTCATGGGAGTAAAAAAACACACGGCACAATTCTTTGTAGCTAACCTTTTTTGGATCATATATGACATATACAGTTTCTGCATGTCCCGTCGTTTCCGTATTTACGGATTCGTAAGTCGGACTCTCTGTAGTGCCTCCAGCATACCCAGAGATTGCGTCTTCTACGCCATAGACGGATTCAAAGATATGTTCCGAACACCAAAAACATCCCTCTGCAAATGCAGCAATGGCACGTCCTTCAGGAGGAGAAAGTGGTAATTTTTTAACATTATGTTTGTTTTCAGAAAGGGCAGAACAGGTGATAAAACAAAAAGAAAGTAAAATGGCAAGCAGAGTCATTTTCATGTCCTTTAGATTGCACGAAGGAAGAAATTAACAGAAATATTTCCAATCTTAAGGTTCAAATGCCTGGAAAAAGCGCAATTTTTATGAAGAAAGACAACTATTTGTTTGACAAGTAAATGTATGTATAGTATTTTGATTTTGGGCTTTCCAACCATTTGATAGGGGAGTTCCGAGATGAGAATATCTCTCGAGAACTCCTCCCTTTTTTAGATTTCTTTGTTTCCTACTGCCACCTTTTCTGTATATTTTTGAAAGCAGCCGTATGAAATTTCTTACCAGTTTCCTTCTTTTTTCTTTTGTAGTCTCTCTAGTTGCGGAGACACCTAACCTTTCTCCAAAATCCAAAAAGGCAAACTCGGTTTATGAATCCATTTTGAAAAACGGTTGGTTGGAAGAAAAAAAGCAACTTGGGTATGAGCTGGGTAAAATTGGGAAGGAAGCAGAACCGTTTATATTAAAATTGTTTCAGGCTGAAAGTTATTGGGATCAGGAAGCCGCAATTAGTGCTGCCTCTGTTTATTCTTCGCCGAAAGTAAATGCTGGGTTGGTAGATCAATATTTAAATAACCATATGGTCGACACGGAAGCGGAAAAAATATTATCGTCAAACATTGACTCGTATTACAAAGAGTTAACAGACGTTTGGGATACAGAATTTCGTGAGGAAAAAAAGAAAAAAATATTAAAATTAATATGTCTTTCGAGTCATCCTGATTCAAAAGCACTCGTAAAAAGAGAAATAGAAGATCCAAAATCAAAGTATAGAATTTTTGCATTCCAATTTATGTCCGCAAAAAATGATCCAAAGGATAAAGAGTTTATCCGTGGAAAGGTCGATGATAAAGACTTCCGAGCTTCCGTACTCAAATATATTTTGGAGACTGGCAATAAAAATGATAAAAGTATTATGATGTCTGTCCTCGCTGAACCAAAAATTTCTGCCTCCGAATTTATTTCTGCAATCGGTGGAATAAAAAAGTGGGGAAACTTCGAAGAACAGGAAGCCGAATACACCAAAGCCCTTCAGAATCCAAAGTACGAAGATTCTTTGAAGCTCTATTCTATTTTTTTATTCAAAGAGTTTAGATCCGAACCGATTCGAGAGTCCTTATGTGAATTGGCAAAGTTTAGCAAAGACCAATCTTCACGTCTTGCTTCCTCAGAAGCCCTCGTTCCATTTCAAGATGTTCGAAACCTAGAGTGTCTGAAGCGGATCGCAAATGAAGAATATCAAAGCGGTAGCCAAGGATTTGGTTTTGCAGACGCCGTTGCTATGTTTGCGACTCTTGGCCTTTCCAATCTCATGAAAGGAATCCAAGAAAATCGATCTCGTTCGTATTTTTTAGCAAGACAAATTGAGATAAAAAAACACATTCAATTTTTAGAACTGAAATCTAAGGAATAAATATGGACATGCACAAATCGGAAAACGTATTAGGTGGTAAATTGCAACCATGTTCAGAGGATCCGCTCACAGGGTTTTTTCGAGATTCTTGTTGTAATACTTCAGACGAAGACTACGGTTCGCATACTGTTTGTGTGCAGGCAAACGAAGCCTTTCTGGTATCACAAAAATATTCTGGAAATGATCTGATGACACCTAGACCAGAATACCAGTTTCCCGGCGTAAAACCAGGAGACCGCTGGTGCCTTTGCGCTAGCAGATGGTTAGAAGCTTATCGAAATGGAGTGGCTCCGCTCGTTTTTTTGGAATCTACTCACAAGCGAGCCTTAGAAATCATACCTTTGGAAACTCTTGAGAGATTTGCTGCCGAGACAGAATCTCACTGATTTACATTTAAAGAATTCAAATACATACGCGTGTGATTTGAGGTATGGGACAAAAGTTTTGCCAAGATGGAATGAATTGCATGATTTTCTTCATAAATTTTTTCATACTTAGGAATTTCTAACTGTTCAATTTGATAATCCGCTTCATCCGCGTGATCGTATGCTTCTCGGGAGATTAGATTTCGTATCGAATCATATCCGAATCGCATCTCTGCTATAGGATTCTGCGTAAGAGCTTTTGCAACGATATGGTCCTTATTTTTGTTTTTAACGATATCTTTGATCAAATAATACTGGTATTCTTCGATTAATGTGTGTCTTGCGGAGACGTAATCAATCATTTTCTCTTTGGACCCCGGAAATCCAATAATGGCAAGAAGTTGAACGCCGATTTGTTTACCAGCACCTACTCTTGGCAATACGGAAGAATGGTAAGGTTGTGTTAGGTCTTGGATGTAATGAAGCGCCCAACCAGCAAACCGATAACCCCAATATGGATGACCAGTTTTAAAAGCATACTCGGAAAGTTTGGTAAATTGGTGAATCCTATATTCAGGATAGGTTCTTTTCAGAAAACCTGCCAGAGTAAAAATCAAACCGGATTCATGATAAAATCCCATATGAAAGGGAGCTTGAGAGGAAAATTCATAAATTGGGTTTCCAAATGCCTGTTCACCAAATCCATAAATTTTGCCTACTTCGGAACCGCTATCGGCAAATAAGTATAAATCTAAATCGTAATCTGGTTCGTCCACTGCCGTGACCAAAATCTCGCTAGGTGAGATCGAACTACCTGCAGATATATTGGTAAACGTTTCATTCACCAATTTTCCGTGATCCTTTAAAGTGGTAATTTGTTTTAATAGAGTGGAAGGTTTGTTCGCAATCGTATTTGGTGATTGTTTGTATAGCGAAGGTTTGTGGTTAGGGTTGATTCTCAAAGCACGGAAAAATAGCGGGATGATATTTTCTTTGGTGACCTTCTTAGAATCAAAAATTAATTCTGAGTTAGGTGTCGGGCAATGAGGCAATTTTGTAGCGATAAACGAATCCACCTCATTTAAAACTAGAGGCAAATTTTCCTTTTCTTTTAGGAGAAAGGTTTGTAAATCTTCTACTTTTACATTGGCAGGGGGTTTTGTCTTCCAATGCTCTTGTAAAATTAAATAGGTGATGCCAGCATGGTTATTCCACCCACTAACAGGAGAGAAGGTGGAGAAAAAAAATAAGAGAATTGAAAACGAGCTAATAATTTTCATTTTACGTCCACAAGCGATTTGCCATTCCATTTTCGGATACTCTCAGAATATTCATTGATGGATATATCATCTACATCATAACTTCTCGTAATTTCAAGAATAGAATTAGTTATGCCTTTATATTCTTTGCGACCAATGGAAGTATCTTTCCCTAGTATTTCTCCTGGGAAAACAATCCAAGACTCCATGCAGGAAGGAGGATCACATCCACCAGGATACCAAACAAAAAATTCACTCATTTTTCCCTTTTCATCGATTCGAATCAAAGTTTCTTCCAATTGAGCATACTCTATTTCAGAATATACTAAATAACGGAATCCTAGAATTGTGCCCAGTTTAGGTGTAAATAAACTTCCGTTATATATTTTATATTTCCAGTCTTCATTCGCGACGGGGCCAGGAGATAACGTAAGATTGGAAATCACCTTCCCAGATTTTAGAAATTTAAATTCGATTTTTTTTGTATGTGCTCCGGGATTTCGGATTAAAATTTTATTGTCGCCAAGATCTGCATATGAGTCCGCAAGAAGAGATCCCCAGACAAAACCTTTTTTGTCTCCCGTTTGAATCTCATACCAATATTCTTTCATAGATCCTTGACTCAAAAGTGAGTTTGTTTTTTTTAGGATTTTGATCGGATCACCTGGATTGAGTTTGGCGACGATAGTAGACTTAGTATTTGCTTCTTTTCGGATATTCACATTTTCGCCAAATATTAGATAGAGCGTATTTTCCTTTTTCTCTGGAAGAACGGAATCCCAGTGGTTTTGGGCAAACAAAGGGAAAGAGAAATGTAGAAGAAGGGCGGTGCAGAATGTGCGAAAAAACATACTTGAGCGTATCGATTTCCTAAAACGGGTCAATAAAAATTGGAGAGGAAAGTCCCTCTTTTCCCTAGTTTGATTTTTTTTTCTTCCTTTCATGTCCGAAAATAGTATTATAGAACCAGGTTTCCAATGGCATTTGTATACAAAGAACTGAAAGCATTTTCACCAAAGGAGCATCTACGAGTCGATGAATCCTTTAAAGTTTCTGGTGCGGCCCCGAGCACCGAAAATACCCTGGCAGAGTTAGAAAATGAATCTCATGACCCCGAACACCTACCCGGTTCTGGTTTTTTAAACTTTAGGACCAAAGCTCATATAACAGCAGGACTTGTTTCGGTGAATTCACCAAATGAGTCTAAATATTTGCTCGTCGCCAATCACAAGGGCGAAGTCATTTTGTTACGAATGTTGGAAGATAAGGTCGAAGTGGTCTGGAATTTAGCTGTTCCAGGAACTATCTATCGAACACCTGTTATCGTAGATGAACACGCTTTTGTTGTGACAAAACAAGGGCTTCTTGCGGCTATCGCCATCAAATTCGATTCCAATGGAAATCCACTGCCTGGTGCCCTTTCGTGGCAAAAACACACGGGGCTCACTGTATTTTCGAAACTATTGACCACTGGCCGAATCATCATTGTGGCAACTATCAACGGAATCCAAGCATACGATTGTTATTTTTCAGCAGATAATGTCACGGATACTTTTGGTGACAAAGTTTGGGAACACAAATTGGCAGGTCTAGTTTCCTCTCCCGCCATCGATGGGAGCACACTTTTTATCGGAAGTGAAGACAAACATTTGTATGCCCTACGATATGGCGGAGAGGGTGCGAGTTCGATCTGGTCTTACAAAACAGAAGGTCCGATCCGCAGCAAACCATGTATTTCTTCAAAAGGCAATTACGTATTGGTAGGTTCACTAGATGGTTTTGTATATTGTTTTGATCGCGTAAGTGGCCAATTAGTTTGGTCATTCCCCGCACGCAGTGCAGTCCAATCAGATATCGTATCATATGTGTTAGGAAACGATGAGTTCTTTTTGTTTGGAAATGACGATGGCTCCTTCTTCTGCCTAAATTCATATGGCAAACAGCAGTGGGTCTTTAAAACGAACGGTCGTATTCGAAGTGAAGCTTTAGTGGAAGGGGATAATGTTTACTTTGGTTCAGAAGATAACCACCTGTATGGCTTAAAAACGATAACAGGTCAACTCTACTTAAAGTACAATACGGATGGAAACCTTAACGGAAAACCCGTGATTGTTAACAACCGACTTTATATAGGATCGACAGACTCATTCGTACATGGCGTTTATATTTAACGGAGAGAAATATGTATATTTTTTTAACACAACTCATGAATCCTTATTCCATTGAACAAATAAAAGCACTGGAAGACCGAGTCAATTCGTATGAAACATGGGTATTTTTTTTAGTATTTCTCTCTGCGTTATTAGCGCTTGTTGCCATAATGCAACGCTTAACGATTGCAAGGCTAAGAGCAAATGATCCTTTGCAAGTAAAATACTATCATAAAAAAATCAAAGAAAAATCCGACTCGAAAAAAATTGAAGAACCTAGTGTAGCTGATGTAAATACGATCACACAAACAGTTCCGCAAACCATATCTGAAAATTTACCGAAACCAAAAGATCTGCCAGATCCTGGATTGATCTTTAAATATGTGATTTCTGGTGAACCCGCTGAAAAACTTATCACGATAGGTCAAAAAGAAGGTACAATCAAAACCTATTCAACTGAAATCGTAGATCATCATTTAACTATCATGATTCGAGCCTTGGATGCTTCGCGAGGACAAGATATATATAATTTGCCAGATCGAATTACGGAAACGTATGTACTAGACTTTAGACGCGAAGGGAAGGCTCTGATTGTTTTGCCAAATACCAAGGATGTTCGAGAAATGAGTGCAAGAGAGCGAATTTATATCCAAGAAACACCTGACGAATCTGGCGATCCGAATTATACATCAATTGAAGCAAACCAACCTATCAGATTTCGATTAGGTGACAGGCTTAGCCAAGAAGGAAAATTTAAGTCTGGATACTTTGAGTTTCATCTCTACACAAAAGATGTTGAAACAAAAACAAAAGCAGGAATAACAAAAATAGAAAAGCAATTTTTTGTTAGGTTATTTAAAATTTATCCAGGTTATGATACCGCAAAACAGAATGAAGATGGACTGTTTCCTATGATTGATCCATTCGCAAAGGCTTAATTTTTTATGTCAGACGTCCAAAAATCGATACAAAGAGTTTTATCTGGAGATAAACCAGCCGTAAGAAAATCCATTATTATCGGTGTTGGTGGATCTGGTATGAAAGGTGTTCTTTCCGTAAAAAAATGGATGGAATCCAGTCTTCCGAACGAAGCATTCCGTTATCTTCGATTTGTCGGAATTGATACAACGGACATCGAAACCAGTATCGAAGCAAAAGGTGCAAAATATCGTTTTCCTTCAAATCAGTTTTACCAAGAGGAGAGCCGGATGTTGTACATTCCTTCTCCTACACCTGCAGAACTATCTCTGGATTTTCTCCGAGAAAAATATAAAAATGATCCTGCGTTCAACTGGTTGCCAAATCCAGATGTCTACGACATATCCACGAGAGCTGGACAAGGCGCAAACCAAACTAGACCTCTAGGAAGATTGGCTTATTTTTATAATGAAGCAGCAATTCGTGAAACATTGATTAAAGAGAGAGATCGACTTGCTTCTCTATCAACCAATCCTAAATATTTTCAATTATTAGATGTAAAGGAAGAGGACCGTAAAGACGAAGTCATTAGTTTCGAAATTAAAAAAGGTGTCAATAAATACTACTTCAAAGATAAAATTGCAGCTGGTCGCCAATTTATTACCTTAGATCCTGATAGTACCGCACGAGCCATTCTTGCACCGCAAACTGATAAACCGTTGACCTTGGATTCTTTTCCCTTAGATGAAAATGGTTATTATTTTGAAATCAAATCGAGTCATTTGGTAGGCCAAACATTTAAGTTCCAAACAACTCATATGCGAAGTTCCGCTCAGATTTCCATTTTCATCACCTGCTCTATCGTAGGTGGAACAGGAAATGGAATGATACTAGACATTGCTGCGATGGCTAAAGATATCTTCAAAGATTTTTGGCCTACACCTAGAATTTATGGAATTTTAGTTTTACCAGCAGCCTTTCAAAAGGTAGTTTATAATCGGAATGCACGCGCAAACGCTTATGCCGCTTTAAAAGAAATCGACTACTTTATGAGTGGTAATTCGTTTAAGGCACGTTATCCAAGCGGACGAGAAGTCGAGGTCAATGATCAAATTTTTGATAATGGTATGCTTTATCTTCTAGATATAGAGAATATGGCTTCCAACTCCTTACAAGGTCGGGATCAAGTCCAAGAATTAACAGGGCAATTTATATCTACATTTGTTGCATCAACTGTCGGTGGTGCCATCGAAGAACGTATGGTAAACGATTCGACAAGGGTGTCCGTTTATCTACCGAAAGAAGAAACTTCAAAAAGAAAGGCGTGTTACAATTCATTCGGGATTTCAAGAGTTGTATATCCTGTGGATAAAATGGCACAACTGGGCTATAAAATAACTGCCGTTAAACTAATTGAAAATTTTGTCAAAGAAATTACACCAAAATTATTGTTAGAAACGATCGGAGATCTAAATCGCGGACTTGTTCGAGCGATACGGCTAAATTGTTTATCCTTCTTCGAAAGATTATACCCAGACTACGAACTGGATATGAATGTAGAGTTCAAGTCGTATAAAACTCGACTAGATCAGTTCCTCGCTAAAAAAGACGCACGTAGTGCTGTTACACTCCTTGAGAATCTTGCTCGTGATTATGGTCCGGAAGAACAAGAAAAGATAAAAAATAATTTTTTAGCGCGGATCACCAAAAGAGCTCAGTTAGAAAATGAAAAATTAAAAACGATCATCACCGAGGAAATTCATAAATATGTAAATGATCCGATGAGAGGATTTTTATTCGCGGAATCGGTTGTGAATTTGATTCTCGAAAAATTGGAGTTATATCAAAAAAAGTATTATAAGGAAAAAGTAGGTTTATCACGATATTCGGTCGAAGATTTTTCAAAATGTATTGAAGCTTGTGAAAAACAAGGACTAACAAACCCAGAACTTTATTCCCAATTTATTTTGATGCAGGACTTCAATTATCGACAATTAGTTTTCGAGGCGATATTGACTGCCGCCGAAAACTTCGTTCGAGATTTAAAGGCCACACTTTTTGAAATTAAAAACAAAGAGATCATTGTATTAAAGGAAAAAATCTTAGAGCTTAAAAAGAATTTAGAAGTCGAAATCCAAGACGGCAAATTTGAGATTTTGGAAAAGAAAAATCCTTTATTCTTTTATTTAATCAATCCTGATGAAATCGACCTGTTCTTAAAAAAATATTTTTATTCCAGACTTTCTATCGAAGACCTATCAAATGAAATTAATTTTCTCAAGATGGATCGTGAGGACGATGCTGTGCAGCTTCTCACAACACATTTGATTGCCACACGTGGATTGAAAATTCTAGAAAAAAAACAGAATGAGATCATGGATATTCTCAAAACCTCATATGCTCATCTCCTCGATAAACCTGCAGACCAGGTAAAGGCAGCTCTTTCAGAGGAGTTAGCAGCGAGTGAAGACAAACTTGATGTTTCAGATACAACTCAATTAAAAATCGAGATCGAAAATATACGTTCAAAACTTTTTCAGATCATTTATGGAAAATTACAAGGATTTAGTTTTGAATCAATCTCCATTAAACAAGTATTAGAAGAAAAGAAAATAACGCTTAAAAAGTTATTTGATAAGTTGGATGTTTATTCTAGACCTTATATAAAATTTGACCCTACGGGAACCGATGCGATGGAGTATTATCGTACGGTTACGAATTTTCCATTGAATACGTATGAAGAAGGGGATGATCCTGGCGTGGCACAGGCAAATGATCTTCCTAGTAGGATGGATCATTATAAAAAAAGATCGCAGTCGAGTCCCGATATCAGCGTGGAAACTTTTGAAGCACCATCCGTTTGTAAGCCATACGAAATGTTAACCATTGGGATTATGTTAGGCTACCCAATTTTTAAAATTTCGAGTTTATCAGAATCTGTGAAAGATTACCACACATTGATGGCAGAAAAAAGTCATCCTTTACACTGTTTCAATCACCCGTTGGAAGATGCTAAATATTTCCCTGATCCGATGAGAAAATACAATTATCTAAATCCAGCAAGGTTATGGAATGGTTTGATTTCTTACGGAATTTTAGTACAGGGTCCCGATGGTTATACATACGAACCGGGATTAGCTGATCGACTTAAAGAGATGCAAGCTAAGGAAGATTATAAAGGTAATATCTTGGGCATCGAAAGCAGAATTGTTGCTGAGGGCGGATACGAAAGTATTTCTCCTAAAACTTTGGTCCAGTCCATTCATACGTTTGCTATGTTAGCAAAAACAAAAACAGGAAAAATCGGTTTTCGAAAAGACATTTCTTCCGTGATTAGCGATATTTTAGATGGAGATGGGACAGAAGACAGAGCGAGTGAAAAAAATCTATCTAAAGAAGAATACATCGCAAAGTATTTAAAAACACCTGAGTTTAGTAGCTTAGATAAGTTAGGTGAGTTTTTAACCAAAGGTGAACCAAAAATTAAAAGTTTTATCGTTTCAGAAATCAAGAATGTGATCAATCGAACAAAGGGAATCGAAGAGGCTGGAGCCTCCGTCGCCCTTCCTAAATCTAAGATTCAGTCTACTGCTTTGCCAACCTTTAAAGACCAGTATAAATTTTATGAATACTTTGAAAAAAGTGGTTCCTTAGAGTGGCAAAATCTTCTAAAAAATGAGATCGTCAGCAAATTGGCCGCCAAACTTTCGTCCTACGAATTTAGAATGGACTACGATCCTACACTTCTTGATCGAACGAAAATCCAGGCATTTTTGGATAAGGAAAAAATGAATTTGCCTGAAGTTACAGTTTGGGAAACGGCCATTGAGAACAAAATCATTAAATAAATGTTTAAGGAGCGATCGCCATCTGGAAGCAGACGAAAAGGGGCGTGAATCCTGATATCCCCGCCCTAAATTGGGTGGGGTTCTGAACCCGCCACCCAATAGCCGACTCTTCGCACGATTGTTCTGGTTTTTCAATGCAATTCGGCAAAATACATATTTTTCTTTGCCAAAGTTCGGCTTTCTTTCTCTTTCTTCAGTCCTAACGCGATTGACATTTATCAAAAAATCCTTATGTTCAATACAATGTATTGGATATATCTTTTCGGTTTTGTTTTTTTGACGCAGCTTTCAGCTGAAAAAGTAGATTCCAAATGCGCAGTTGATTGCCGTAACAAAGGTTATCAATATCACTACTGTGAAATGAAATGTCAGAATAATAAAACACCTGCCGAACGCGAAAGAGATACAAGTCATGCTCCCTTAGAAACCGAGATTGATGCAAAGTGTATGAATACATGTATCAAGGAAAAAAATACATATAATGCATGTGAGGTTAAGTGTAGATATTAAAGGAAATGGCTAAAAATAAGAGAATAGTCTCACCTCCAATTCTAAGTGCAAAAAATGTAAAAAAAACCTATGTCATAGGTGAAATTGAACTGAAAGCTCTCGACGATGTAAGTTTAGAGCTTGAACGAGGAGAATTGGTTGTTTTGCTCGGCCCTTCAGGTAGCGGAAAATCTACGTTATTAAATATCTTAGGAGGACTTGATACTCCTACCTCTGGAAAAGTATATTTTGAAAATAAAGATATCACTTCTATGTATGAACTCGATCTGACGGAATACCGCAGAGAACATGTTGGATTTGTTTTCCAATTTTATAACTTAATCCCGAGTTTGACCGCTAAAGAGAACGTAACTCTAGTTACAGAGCTAAGTAAAAACCCGATGTCAGCGGACGAGGCTCTTGCGCTTGTAGACTTAGAAGATCGACTGGATCATTTCCCCGCACAATTGTCTGGTGGACAGCAACAACGAGTCGCAATCGCAAGAGCTATTGCTAAAAATCCTGATCTCTTGCTTTGTGATGAACCTACTGGCGCTCTAGATTTTAAAACGGGAAAAATAGTTTTAGACGCACTTCAAAAGGTTAATCAAGAACTGCATACGACAACCATCATCATCACTCATAACGAATCGATTGCCCAGATTGCCGATCGAATCATCATTGTTAAGGATGGTAAAATAGTTTCTGACAAAAAAAATGCACATAAGTTGAAAACTAAGGAAATTTCCTGGTGAAATCTTTAGATAAAAAACTTTTTCGTGAAATCAATCAAATGCGTTTCCAAGCTATTTCCATTGGCCTAGTGATCATCGCGGGTATTACGTATATGGTTGGATCTTTAGCATCTTACCAATCTCTCTTGAAGGCTAGAGAAAATTTTTATGCGAACAATCGATTTGCCGAAGGTTTTGTTTATTTAAATAGAGCACCAAATTTTGTACTGAAAGAAATTTCCGAATTGAAAGGAATTGATTTTGCCGAAAGTCGTATTTCCAGAGAAGTAGTTCTCGACTTTCCTTCAGAAATTTTTCCTTCTGCCGCTCAGTTGGTTTCACTAACGGAAAACTTAAATCAAATTAACATTCGAACAGGTCGTCTTCCGAATACTTCCGATGAGGTGATCATCAGTGAAAATTTTGCGAAGGCGAATCACCTTACACAAGGTGATTTTTTAATCGCAATCATCAATGGCAAACGGACAAAATTAATGATCACAGGTTCTGCACTTTCACCAGAATTTGTATATGTATTTCGGCCAGGCAGCTTGATGCCGGACGATAAACACTATGGTATTCTTTGGATGAAACGAGATGCCATCGAAACAGCCCTAAATATGAAAGGAAACTTTAACCAAGTTCTTTTCAATTTTTCTCTTACAAAGGAAGGAGAAAAAAATTCAACTTTAAAAGAAATTGATAATGTTTTACGGCCATTTGGTGGAATCGGAGCGAATGTCCGGAACAAATTGCCTTCAGATTCATTTCTTCGAGATGAATTCAAACAACTGAAAACGACTGCAATCTTTTTACCCGTTATATTTCTAGGTGTAGCCGCGTTTCTTTTGCATATCATCACAAGTAGGTTGATCTCAAAAGAAAGAGAGCAGATTGCAACTTTAAAAGCACTCGGTTATTCAAATCTTACCATCTGTTTACATTATTTTAAGTTCATTTCCCTTATTACTTTTACAAGTTCCGCTTTCGGAGTAGGACTCGGATTTTATTTGGGTGTAACTTTTACAAATCTGTACGGAATGTACTACCATTTCCCGAATTTAACGCCATCATTCCCAATTTCTCTTGTGCTACTTGGTCTTTTGATCGGACTTTTATCTGGTATGTTTGGATCCTTTTCTTCTTTACTAAGCGTTGTTAAACTTGATCCAGCAACTGCAATGCGTCCACCAGCCCCCGATTCATTTCGGTTTTTTTGGTTCGAAACGCTGATTCCAAAGTTGAAGACGAGAACACGGATGATTATCAGAAATCTTCTGAAGAGGCCCATACGAACAAGTTTCACAATTCTGGGTCTATCTATGTCTGTGATGATCATGGTGTTAGGTAGTTCGATCCAGGACACCGTTAGGGAACTACTTCAGACACAATTTGAAAATATCCAAAGAGAATCGTTCACACTGGTTTTTCACGGAATTGTCCCAGAGAATACAATTTACAACTTATCCAATGCAGATGGAGTTTTAGAAGTGGAAGGGATGCGTGTTGTCCCAATACGAATGAAAAATAGAAATATAGCCAAGGAATCAGTGTTATATGGGATGACACCTAACTCTCAACTTCGCAGAAACTTAAACAAAAATTTAGAGCCGATTGCATTGCCATTGGATGGCATACTTTTGAACGAAACCTTGGCTGAAAAAATCAATATCAAAGCAGGTGAAAAATTGAGAATCGAGATATTAGAAGGGAACCGGCCGGAATTGGACATCCCAGTCGTTGCCCTAGTGAGTGAGTATCTTGGTCAAGGATTGTATATGGATCGCAGTAAATTAAACGAGCTGTTATACGAAGGCCGTGTCATCAACCAAACTTTTTTAAGAATTGACCCATCAAGTGAAATTCAGTTCACCGAAACAATGAAACAATCTCCAAAGGTTGCGGGAATCAATAGTAAATCCGCAATGTTAAAAGCATTTCAAGACATCATGCAAAGAACCATGCAGTCTACTTCCATATTTATAACTATTTTTACTGCTATTATTTCAGTAGGTGTTGTATTTAATACAGCGATGATTTCTCTTTCTGAAAAGACATATGAATTAGGAAGTCTAAGAATTCTTGGTTTCACGATGAGAGAAGTATTTGAAATTTTGCTATTTGAGCTTTCTCTTTTGGTGATTATATCTTTGCCCATTGGCTGTGCGTTCGGATTGTATCTTTCCAATTTAATGGTAAATATCAATGATACGGAAGGTTTTCGTATGTCAGCGAAAATTACATCAAGTACGTATTTGACCGCGATAACATTAACTTTGATTACGACATTAGTTAGTTTTCTCATCATTTATCGAAAATTAAAAACTATGGATTTACTTAGCGTTTTGAAGGTAAGAGAATGAAACAAATGTGGAATTCATTTAAAATATTGGCACTTTCGAAAAATGGAAAAATAGTGTTTGGTTTGCTTGCACTTTTACTGGTTCTCTTTTTCATCTTGAGGCCCTCCCCGAAACCCGTTCAACTAGGTATCGTATCTAAAGGCGCATATCAGGAAGTGATAATAGAAGAAGGCACTTCCCAAATTAAGGAAGTGTTTACTTTATTTGCTCCCGTGAATGGAGTTTTGAGAAGGATAAAAAAACATGTGGGAGACACCGTTAACAAGGGGGAGGTGTTAATCGAAGTTGATTGGGATATATTAAAACGAGTTAAATCGCCCATAAAAGGAAAGATCTTAAAAATTTATCGCGATAGTGCTGGTCCAGTCATGATGGGTGAAAAACTTATGGATGTTGGGGATCCCAATGATATGGAAGTACTTGTCCATCTCCTAACAGAAGATACTGCGGAGCTAAATGTGAAAGACAAAGTATTGTTATCTGGTTTTGGAGAATCCACAATTTCAGCAGAAGTAAAGGTAATAGAGCCTTCTGCTGTCACAAAAATTTCTAGTTTAGGTGTGGAAGAACAGCGAGTGCCTGTTAGACTAAAGTTTGATCCGCCCGATGGTATGGGCGATGGATACCAATTGGAATGTAAAATCATCCTCTTTGAAAAACCCGATTCCATTCTGTTGCCTACGAGTTCTCTCTTCAGAGTCGGCGAAAAATGGGCTGTTTATGCAGTACAAAAAGGAAAAACCGAGCTTCGTTTGTTAGATGTCGAACACAATAGCGCGGGGATTGCGAGCGTAAAATCGGGTATCGAGGCAGGCGAAACTATTGTATTGTATCCCGGTGACTCCATTCGGGCTGGAGTAAGGGTAGCTGGTGAAAAATAACTTATATGTTCATCGTTGAATGAATTGACCTCGGCAGGATTCCGGAGTCAATTGGTTGAAATTGAGCTAGCGTTATATGGGAAAATTTTCAATCCTGACACTATTTGGTATGTTAGTCTGTTTGTCATGTCAGACTTTTAATAATTATTTTTATAGTAGAAGTCTTGATTTATCCGACTCACTAACATTAGGAGTCGAAAAAAATAATTATTGAGCTGGCATTTGGATCTATTGTTTTGGCGGAGGTATACATATAAATGAATACGCTCGGGGTATTGGAATCCGCAATGGTCACTATGGTCTTTATAGAGCGGGAGGAGTTGGAGATATAAATGTGAGTCAAAGAGGGAGTGGTACTGTTTCGAATCGAATGGGTAATTCTTATCTTTACATGAATTCAAACCAACATAGGCCTCTCTATCCTGATACCAAAAGAAGCCGCAACAAAACCGTAGATGCTTCAAATATCATGGGATTGCTTTATTTTTCGGATGGGACAACTTCTTCTGGGAACAAACAATGTGATAGTACAGTTTATATAGAAGCTTCCCTTGGATTTTTTTTAGGGTTACGGGTAGGTGTAAACTTGAGTGAATTTCTCGATTTTTTAATCGGATTTTCAACATATGATTTTATGGAAGACGATTTAGAAGAATAAATATTTGATTTTGGTAAACGTTATTCCTGATTGTATCAACAATTTTTGTATTAAGGTTTGTCCAGCCGAATTGGGAATGAATGATAACAAACAAAAAAACCCGAAGGATCACTCCCTCGGGTTTTCGCATTTTATGGAGTCGGCTTTATTTCGCCAATGCCATGTTAAATTTTGATTCTTAAGCTCTTTCCACTACCATAGAACCAGCGATTCCACCGTGAGCACAAGCAGTCACTAATACTTTCTTTACATCTTTGTTTTCATGGAAATCCATGATCGCATTGTGAAGTAGTCTTACGCCAGTAGCACCAAACGGGTGTCCAATGGCAATCGAACCACCATTTGGATTGATTTTTTTAGCGTCAAAATTCTTTTCCCAATCAAAACCTGTTTTGATTTTGATTTCTTCTAGAGCCGCCACAGCAGTCGCCGCAAAAGCTTCATGAATTTCAATCACATCCATGTTTTCAATTTTTTCACCGAGCTCTTCTAAAAGACCAAGCGTCGCTTCTGCTTGACCAAGGCCCATAAGATTCGGATGTACACCTTTCATTTTAAAACCAGAAACGTAAGCTTCCGCCTTCAATCCTAGTTTTTTCGCAGCTTCTTCCGATGCTACGATGATGCCAGCGGCTCCATCAGAACGTGGACTTGCATTAAAAATAGAAACAGTAGGTCCGTGAGATTTTTTAAGATCTTTTCCGTATTTTTCTTTCCAAGCATCAAATTTCATTCCTGGATTATCAAACATCAGCATTGCGCGTCCCATACGAGTTGGGTTTTTTACAAGACCCTCTCTAAGAAGAACAGCTTCGTCTGCTTCTAACATATTGCCTTCATCGTCCTTTACTGGAAAGATATAGGGTTTGTAACGACCTTCTCCTGTAGCTTCAAAAGCTCGTTTGAAAGATTCGTATGCGACCTTGTCTTGGGTTTCCCTAGGAAGTGCATAATTTTGAGCGAGGATTTCTGCTGTTACTTGCATCCCATAACTTGTCTCACCGTCACCAAGTCCATCTTCCAAAGTATCACGAACTTCCACACCTTCTGGAAGATCGTTCGGAAGAACTTTTAAGAGAGATTCAAGGCTATTTGTTTTTTTGTTGAGTCGTGCGTTTTTAACTACGAATGGCATTGAAGTTTGAGATTCTTCTCCGATCACAAGGAATACCTTTCCTTCACCAAGAAGAATACGTCGAGTTGCTTCAGCCACTGCTTCTAGTCCCGATACACAGTTGTTAGCTACTGTCAGGCAAGGAATGTCAAGAGGAAGTCCCATTAAGTTCGCGATCACACGAGCAGAGTTAGGTGCATTAGCAAAACCTTCCCCTACGATCACTCCGTCAATGTCAGTTGGTTTTAAACCACTGCGTTTCATCACTTCCTCACCTACTAGTTTACCTAAGTGGTGGCCTGCGTATCCAGCGAGAGCTTTACCGATTTGAGCAAACGGTGTTCTTGCTGGGCTTGAGAGAACGATCTTTTGTGTTACTTTCATGTTTTTGTTCCTTTTCTTGGCTTCTTACTACTACTTTGCTAACCACTTCATCATTGAACGAAGTTTGGTCCCAACTGCTTCAATTGGGTGAGCGGCATTTTGCTCTTTCAATTTTTTATATTCCGGGTATCCAGCTTTTGTATCAGCCATCCATCTTTTTGCAAAAGCTGCGCCTTTGTCTTTTTGGATGTCGTTTAACACTTCTTTCATGCGGGCCTTTACGCCTGCATCAATGATACGAGGACCACTTACATAGTCACCGTATTCTGCTGTATCGGAGATGGAAAAACGCATACGTGCAAGTCCACCTTCGTAAATTAAATCTGTGATGAGTTTCACTTCATGCAAACATTCAAAATATGCAATTTCAGGATCATAACCTGCTTCTGTAAGAGTTTCAAATCCCTTCATAATGAGATTGGCAACTCCACCACAAAGTACAACCTGTTCTCCAAAAAGGTCGGTTTCAGTTTCTTCGCGGAAACTAGTTTCTAAGATACCAGCGCGTCCACCACCAACACCAGCAGCATGAGCGAGTGCACGAGTTTTCGCAGTTCCAGTTGCGTCCTGGTAAACAGCGATGAGGCAGGGAACCCCACCACCTTCAGCAAACACACGTCTTACTAAATGTCCAGGACCTTTAGGTGCCACCATATAAACATCTACGTTTTTTGGAGGAGTGATGAGATCGTAATGGATGTTAAATCCGTGAGAAAATACGAGAGCTTTTCCTTCCGTAAGGTTCGGTTCGATTTCTTTTTTATACATATCCGCCTGGATGGTGTCAGGCGCTAAGATCTGAATGATGTCTGCTTTTTTAGCCGCCTCGGAAACAGAATAAACTTCGAAACCAGCTTCTTTCGCCTCTGCAACGGATTTAGAGCCGTCTCTGAGTCCAATGATGACCTTCAGGCCAGTATCTTTCATATTTTGAGCTTGGGCATGGCCTTGGCTTCCGTAGCCAATGACCGCGATGGTTTTACCTTTGAGAATATTTAGATCGCAACTGTCGTCGTAATAGATATTTGCCATGGAGGGGCACACTTCCTAGGTGATGATTTAAGTAATATGGTCATTTTTTTTACAAAGGGGGAGGGAAACAAGAAGGAATTAGGTCGCCTTTTCTTGCTACTTCGGGGTGCGCCTTCGGTCCTGGGAAAAATTCAAGAAGCAAGTGGGATAACCTTTGGATCTAAAAATTGTGTTTCGAGTGAGTAGTGGGACCGAATGGGTAAAACTCGTCGCAGTTATGATCTCATCAATCGGATCTAAACGAAAATCTCGCTGAAATAGAGAAAGGAAAACAGACGCGTCCAAAGGTAGTATGACAAAGGATCTCATAAAATGAAGGAACTTTTGGTCCCATTGCAACTCAATCCTTCCAAACTGAATCAGTTTGTAAATTTCCCAAAAAACTACGCCCGAGATGCAGAGAGTGGAGTTTCCCATTGCTTTCCATTGCGAAGCAGTAATTTTTTCCATCTGGCTAAATGGACTGACCACTTTTGATTTGTCTTGTAGTTTTGTGAATTGTAACTCTCGTGTTAGATTCTCTTTTCCACTTAGGGGCAAACCCAGCTTTATAAAGAATGAGGCCTTAAAACTTTTTTTTTCGATTCTTTTTCAGGAGATTCGAAAAAATATGAATATTCTATGAGCCTTCTAGATAAGAAAAGTGTAAGTCCTGGTTCGATTTTTGAATTATTTCCGATAGCCCTTCCCATTTTTCTTTCTCAGCTAATCGATGTTAGTATGATTTTTTGTGATCGGTATTTTCTTTCCAAATTAGGCAAAGAAGACCTGGCTGCTACATTTTCAGGTGGGCTTTTTACTTTTTTTATCTCCACTTTTTTAATAGGTACTTTAGGACAAGTTACACCTTTGGTTGGCCAATACATCGGAGCAGGTCAACCAAAAAGAGCTGTATCTACTTTACACCAAGGTTTTATCGCAGCCATTATATTTGTACCCATCGTTGTGGTTTTAAGTTTTTATTTTTCGCCTCCTCTTTTTGAGCTTTTAAATCATAGCACCACACTTTTAGATCGCGAAGTAAAATACTTTAAAATATTAAGTTTTACTCTTATAACTAGTTCATTGAGAATCGTATTGGCAAATTTTTTTGTAGGAATTGGAAAAACAAAAATAGTAACATTTGCTTCTTTTTTTGCGGTAATTGCAAACATTCCACTTACCTATGGAATGGTGTTTGGTGAATTGGGATTTCCTAAGATGGGTATAGAGGGAGCGGGCATTGCTACTTTACTCGCTAGTATACTTCCGGTTCTCATTCTTGGATTTTATTTTTTAAAACAAGAATATCGAATTAAATATGAAACCAATTTTCTGATCCAATATGATTCTAAAATCATGAGACAATTGTTGAGGTATGGGTTACCTTCTGGTCTTGAGATGCAGGTGAATCTTACAGGTTTTCTTTTTTTTACGATGGTGATGTATTCATATTCCAGCGATGTTGCGGCGGCCACAACCATCGTTCTAAATTGGGATATGATATGTTTTGTCCCTCTTATGGGAATTAGCCAAGCAGTCGGTGGACAAATTGGAAAATATTTAGGTCAGAAAGAAAAATCATATGCTTGGAAATCAGCTTGGTCAGCTCTCAAACTCGCTTGGATTTATGCATGTCTCATTACTGTGGTTTACTTCACTTGGAACCATTTTTTGATCGGTTTGTTTGCACCAATTGATCCTAACATCGATTTTACGATTGTAAAGGAATATGCCTCCCTGATGCTTAAAATTTCATGTATCTATTTTGTTTTTGATTCTACATATACTGTGCTCGGTGGTATCCTACGAGGATCTGGTGATACCGTTTGGCCTATGTTTGTTTCAAACGTGGTGATGTGGGCCTGTGCCTTTTCGGTATATTTTTTTAAAAAGTATGGTGAGTTTACGCCGATTCATAGCTGGATGATGTTAACTGGTATGGTGATCACTCTCGGAATACTTTATTCACACCGTTTTTTGCAGAAAAATTGGATGAATCGTCTTATGATAGGAAAAGAATTAATTCCGACTCCCAACACTTAAGGAATTTAAAGCCCATTCGTTTGATTGCATTGTTTTTCGCAAGTTTCGGATGCATTCGCACAATTAGAAATTCCGTTAAACAAGCTATAACCGTTTACAAAATTAGCTACGTTCGCTGGTGAATTGCCTGTAATACCAGAATCTAATCCCTCTACTTTTAGCCTGTAACTTACACCAGAGCTTCCAGAACAAATAATGTAAGCCTGGCCTAACCGCGACAAGGTGTAATTTGTGTTTAATTTTCCTTTGTTAGTATAACTTGCATCTGGGGTGCTCGTATTTGTGCGAAGTTTTGTAAATGAATCTAACTTTTCATAGATCGTACAGTTTACAGTATCGAGACTGTTTTCCTGCGTAACTGACAAAATATTCGTATTATTGTTAAGTGTGATATCAAAAATATCAATATCGCCACTCGAAGCAATCGTTGCTTCTACCAGATTTCGATCTGGATTGGTAACGCTGATCGAATTTTCAAAGTTATTGAAACTTTGCAAAAACGTGTCATTAGGTTCCTGCTCAGATTTAGTAAAGGTTCTGCCTGACCCTGCGTTCGAAGTTAGGGTCGTTGTTGCCGTTGTGTTGAAAATTTGATTTTGGATCAAACAATCACGTGTCTTATTTTTGCATTTGGTTTTGCAATTGAAAACAAAATCACAGTTTTGTATCAATAGACAAGAGATTGACAGTATAACAATCAATTTATTCATAGCTTCAATGATACCCCAAACAGATGTAAGTTGCTTTTATTCTCTCGGAAGGGCACGCACCCCAATTTTTAAAGGTTCCCCATCGATTTCTACCTCTTCTACATGATCACCTTTTGGGTTTTCATGAGCCTCTAACAAAGTAAAGTTTTTAGCTAGTGTTTCTGAGGTTAAGGTATCTTTGTGTTCTCTCACGGCATCCAAAAGTGCCTTGGAACACGCGATTTCTAAAGATATCTTGTCATCTAACTTTAGATCGGCGGACTTACGTGCAGACTGAATTTTTCTCATCACTTCACGGGCGAGTCCTTCTCGTTCTTGTTCTGGTGTAACGGTAGGATCTACTTCAATGGATACAATTTGGTGTGTTGTGACATTAGGATTCTCTTCTTTGGCAGAACGACGGATTTCTACATCACCAAGCACAATGTCTTCCCCTGCAATGAGTAATGACTCTCCTTTTTCAAGTTTTAAGATATCATCTAACGTCAGTTTCTGGATTCCGTTTGCCACATCTTTCATTTTTGGACCCAGGCGTTTGCCGAGAGATTGAAAATTTGCCTTTGCGCTAACTTGTACAAAATTGTCTTCATTTTTATCGTAAATAACTTCACGAAAGTTCAATTCATCAACGAAGTACGGTTCAAATCGTTTTAAATTCTCGAGAACAGTCGCACTTCTTTGGATGATCCGAATTTTTAAGAGTGGAATTTTTGCTTTTACTTGGATTTTTTCTCTGTGGTTTCTGCCCAATGCAACGAGCACATCCATTGCCTTTACAGCTTCTTCAAGTTCAGGTCTTAAAAAATCTGAATTGGCAATCGGATAATCTTCTAAATGAACAGAATCTTTTTTGTTCGTAAGGACTTGGGCTAGGTTGCGATAAGTGACTTCACTTAAAAAAGGTGTAAAAGGAGCCATTAATTTTGAGAGCGTAACGAGAACTAGGTGAAGAGTTTCATAAGCATATCTTTTCGCTTCTGGCATACCTTCTTCCCAAAAAATATTTCGTTTGAAGCGGATATAAGTATTTGTTAGATCCTCAATAAACTCTAAAAGTTCAGGGACAACATTGTACAATCTGTATGCGTCCATTTCCTTTTGTGTGTTTGCTATAAGACCATGTAACCTAGAAAGAACCCATTGGTCCAATAGATCTGGTGAATTTTGTGCGTTACCAACTGGAACAAAACTATCGATGTTCGCATAATTTGTGAAAAACGAGTAAGAATTCCACCATCGGAGAAGAATTTTTCGAACAACGTCAAAAACTCCCTTTTCTGAGAACCGAAGTTCTTGTGCCTTAACAACTGGCGAGTCGATTAGATACAATCGAAGAGCATCGGCTCCATGTTGGTTCAATACTTCCATTGGATCTGGATAGTTTCGAAGGCTCTTAGACATCTTTCTTCCGTCCTCGGCGAGTACGAGTCCATTTACGATTACGTTTTTAAATGGAGCTTTGTCAAAGAGTGCAGTTCCAATCACACTTAAGGTATAAAACCATCCCCTTGTTTGGTCGAGACCTTCAGCAATGAATTCGGCAGGAAATGCTTTTTGAAATTCTTCTTGGTTGATTTCGGGATAACCCCACTGTGCATACGGCATTGAACCAGATTCGAACCAACAATCAAACACACCTTCGATTCGTTTGAGTGGAGATTTTCCTGTAGGCGAAGGAATGGAAATAGAGTCCACTACATCGATGTGGAGATCGTCCACTGATTGTCCTGAAAGTTTTTCTAGCTCCGCTTTAGAGCCAATGCAGATTATTTCACCTTCTGCGTTTCGCCAAATAGGTATAGGTGTTCCCCAAAATCGATTTCGGGAAACTGCCCAGTCCCTTGCGTTTTCTAACCAATTGCCAAATCTGCCATCACGCAAATGATCTGGAACCCAAGCAGTTGTTTGGTTGTTCTGAACCAATCTATCTTTGATTTTTTCAACTGCAACAAACCAACTAGAGACTGCTCTGTAGATGAGTGGGGTATCCGAACGATAACAAAATGGATAGCTGTGTTGTAAGGTGTCTTGTTTGTACAAACGGCCGCTTTTTTTTAAATCAGCAATGATATCTTTATCTGCCTCTTTGACGCGTTTGCCTTGGTAAGCAGGAACCTCGGCTGTGAACATACCATCATCATCAACTGGATTTACCATTGGGACTTTTGCTTTCAAACATGCGTAGTAATCGTCTTCTCCAAAAGCGGGAGCCATATGAACAATTCCAGTTCCGCTATCGGTTGTTACATGGTCTGATGGAATGATTCTAAATGCACCTTCACTCGATTTTTGTTCAAAAAAATGAAATAGTGGTTCGTAAGCAAGTTCCAATAGATCTTTTCCTGAAAAAGAATCTATAATTTCAATTTCCTCTTCTAATTTTTTAAAATAAGTTCCGAGAAGTGCCTTTGCTAAAATCAAAAATTTTCCCGAAGATTTTTCTTTTACCTTCACATATTCAATTTCTTCTCCTACCGCCAAAGCTAGGTTAGAAGGCAGGGTCCAAGGTGTTGTTGTCCAAGCCAAGATATAAGTATTTGGCTGGTTTTTGATCGGAAAGGTGATGGTGATAGCGGGATCTTGGACAGTTTTGTAATTTAAGTTGGCTTCAAAATTGGAAAGGGGAGTAGAGATTCCAACGGAATAAGGAACAACTTTATAACCCTCGTAAACCAGACCTTTCTTGTATAATTCTTGGAATACCCACCAGACACTTTGCATAAAACTTACATCCATAGTGAAGTATGGTTTATCCATATCCACCCACCTTCCCACACGATGGACTGTTTTTTTCCATTCTTCGGAATACCGCTTAACAATAGATCGACATAACCCATTGTATTTTGCGACTCCCATTTTTAAGACGTCTTTTCGACTTTCGATTTGATGTGCTTTGTTGATTTCGTATTCGACTGGAAGTCCGTGACAGTCCCAACCAAAACGACGTGGGACGTTATAACCTTTCATGGACCAATACCTGGGAACTACGTCTTTTATGACTCCCGCAAGTAAATGTCCATAGTGGGGAAGTCCTGTGGCAAAAGGAGGACCATCATAGAAACTATAGGTTTTTTTATTAGGATCCAATGTCCGTTCAAAGATTTTTTCCTGATCCCAGAAGCTAAGAATGGCCTCTTCTTGTTTGGCTAGATTCACATCTGACTTTACTGGTGAGTAGGGCGTTTTGTTCGTATTTTTGGTGTTGGACATAGATCTCTAGTGCTAACTTAGGTATTCCCACTTTTGGGCAAACTGAAAAAAAAATTTCTCTAGAAGCTCAAGCCATGAAAACTTGCTAAGTAGAGAAAGGAGGCGACATTTTAGGCTGACTACTTATAAGTAGGTCAGTAGACATACCAGATGGAACCGTGGTGGAAACATACAACTATCTATCAAATTTATCCTAGGTCTTTTATGGACCAAAACGGGGATGGCATCGGTGACATCCCAGGGATACTCTCGAAATTGGATTATTTGAAAGACTTGGGTGTGGAAACACTTTGGATTTCCCCCTTTTATAAAAGTCCCCATCGAGATTTTGGGTACGATATTTCGGATTATAAAAAAATAGATCCGATCTTTGGCACACTAAAGGACGTAGACCAACTCATTAAAAACGTCCACAAAAAAAAGATGCGTATCGTATTTGATATGGTGCTCAATCATACTTCCGATGAACATAGTTGGTTTAAAGAATCGCGTTCCTCTCTTCACAATCCCAAACGAGACTATTATATATGGAAAAAAGGAAATCACCAGAAACCACCGAATAACTGGGTATCAATGGTCGGAAAGTCAGGTTGGAACTTTGATCCACTGACAGAAGAATACTACTACTCTAATTTTTTATCCTTCCAACCAGATCTAAATTATAGAAATCCGAAAGTTAAAAAGGAAATGTTTGATGTTATGCGTTTCTGGCTTGATAGAGGTGTGGATGGATTTAGATTGGATATTTTTAACAGCATCTTTAAAGATGAACTTTTTCGAAACAATCCATTTAGCTCTCGTTATCTGCCAACACCAGACAATCACGATGAAGCTTATTTTCAAGAAAAGAAGTACAACCTAAATTTACCTGAAAATTTTTCCCTTGCCAAAGACGTTCGCCAACTTGTAGATAAATACCGTCACAAACCTTTTCTGATTGGAGAAGTAAGTGGAAACGATGAAACCTTAAAAAGTTTTTTAGGTGAAAAGGCCGACGGTTTGAACTTGGTTTTTCAGTTTGAGCTTATCGATTTTAAATTTAAAGCTGGCTTTTTTCGGAATATCATCGAAAAAAATCAGAATCAGTTTCCCCCTCCCTTCCAACCTACATATGTATTTGGAAACCATGACCAAAAAAGATACATCACCAAAATTGGTGGAGATATTCAAAAGGCTAAACTATTGTCACTTTTTCAGCTAACTGTTAGAGGCACGCCGATTCTGTATTACGGTGAAGAGATCGGAATGTTAGAGGGCAATATTCCAATTCGTGAAGGTTTAGATCCCATTGCAAAACAAAATAGCTGGGTTCCCGATTGGTTGTCGGATCTTTTAAGAATCTATATCAATCGGGACAATTGTCGAACTCCTATGCAGTGGGAAGATTCACCAAATGTAGGCTTTACGACGAACAAACCTTGGATACGCTGTGCAAGCGAAAGCAAATCTCGCAATGTAAAGGCCCAAACCTTGGAACCAAGTTCACTTTTTAATCATTATAAGTTTTTATTAGCACTCCGCAAATCAGAAGCTAGTTTGACTTCTGGTGATATAGCACTTCTACCAAAGTGGTTATATCATCCCGACGTGTTAGCTTATCAAAGAGAAAAAAATGGTGAACATCTGGAAGTCTATTTGAATTTCGGAAGCAAAAAACAAGATCTAGGTGTCGATGTCTCTAGTTATGAAGTTCTTTATTCTACCCAAAATAAAAATTCATATGATTTAGAAGCCTTCCAGGGGATTGTGCTAAAAAAAAGAGCATCCAAATCAAAAAGTAAGAATTAATCCTTCCTTATAAGTCGATGGTGGAGAGTTTTAAATACTCGACCGACCAAAGTATTTACCTTCCATAGCTTGTATAACGGTAAGGGTATTGAAATGAATTTGGGTTGTACGGATAACGACTGTTCCAATTCGTGCCGCGATATGGGTTACTTTTCGTAATATCGGACTCTTTATAGTAATACTCAGGAAAACCTGCGTACTGGTAATAACCATCGCGCTCAGACTCTCGACAGGATTTTATTCCACATCGTTCTTCGAATAACTCTCGTTGGATTTGTGTCACTGATTTTTTAGGAGTAGAGCGACAGTTCATCAGAACTAAAATTATGGTAAAAAGATAAAGTGGCTTTAGTTTCATTTTGTTCCCCAGAAATTGAATGTATCTTTGTAAGATAACATACAGTTCTAAAAGAGAAAATGAGTAAAAACCACTAAATGTGGAAATCACTTAAAAGCTAAAATCTAGGATCAATCCACTTTTGGCTTTGTTAAAAGATAAACGATAGGTCCTATCGATCCAGTAAGCAGGGTTAAGATTAGCCAGAAATATGGATTTTTTCCTGACTTCTTTGCGTCTTTCCAGATCCAAACCATAATGATGCTGAGGGCAATTACCAAATCAACGAATACCTGCGCCGCGCCGAATGATTTAAAATGCGGTTCAATGATACCCCAATATCCGTGGTAATAAAGGGCGAAACCCGTCAGTATGGAGAACCCAAATAAAACTAAACTCAAAATTATCTTTTGCATCTTTTACTCCGTTTGAAGAATGATCAGATAGTCCAATTGTAAAAGAAAACAAAACGATGCACAATTACATGAGAGGTAATTATTTTGAAAATTTCCGATAATTGGAAACGATCTCATTCGGCGTTTGGCGAAATCCTTCGCGGCTGGCGGAAACAGAAACGATTGAGCCAGTTAGACCTTTCTTTGGAAATTGGAATCTCCTCAAAACATTTAAGTTTTATTGAAACGGGAAGATCCAAACCGAGCAGAGAAATGATATTAAAGATTTCAGATTCATTGAAATTGCCGATGCGTCAGCACAACGCATTGCTAACATCTGCTGGTTATACTGCTAATTTTTCGGAAGAACCGCTGGAGAGCCCAAGGTTCGAAATCATTCGAGAAGCCTTAAGTCGCATTTTAGAGAAACATAATCCATATCCCGCCTTTGTAGTAAATTCAAAGTATGATCTGCTCAAAACAAACTCTGGTTTTGATCAGATGATCCCTATTTTTATCGAAGATACGCAATTAGCGAATGAAAAAAATATAATGAAGTTAACTTTTAATCCCCGAGGACTTAGTCGATACATCCAAAATTGGGACAATGTTTCAAGTTTTCTCCTGATGCGTATATGGGAAGAAGCCTTAACTTCCAAAAACGAAGAACTGTTAAAACTTCATATGGTATTAAAATCAATGGTTCCGTCCGAAAATAAAAACCAATCTATGTCTGAATTGCTCTTGCCCGCATTGCATTTGAGCCTAAAAAAAGATGAAATCGAAGCGAATTTTTTTACCACTATCACTACCTTAGGTACTCCGCTCGATGTTACCACTCAGGAAATTAGAATTGAAGCCCTCTTTCCCGCTGACGAAAAAACTAAAAAATTATTTGAGTAGAGCTAAATCAAAATCATTTTTTAAAGTATAACAAAAGTAAGTTTGCGCTTAGAACGATTGATGTTCCAAAGAATTCGCGGATTTCTTCGATATACGGTTTTTCTTTAGTCATTGGAGTTGTAAGAATGTTTTCCGTTCCCAACGTTAGCCATTGAACCGCTCCATCTAACACGATCATCATCTGCATTAGAACAGCACCTAAACAAATCAAAATAAGTTTTTGATTGATTCTATCGAAGAGAGCAAGTATACAAAGAATAGCGGCAAAACCATAGAGGAACATCCAATGAAGCGGATCTGGGTCATTGTACTGAACAGCAGCAGAAAACAGAAATAAAATTGAATAGAGTGCAAATACAATTTTGATTCCGATGGCTTTCGTTTTTTTTATGTTCATGACCAATCTCTCTCTGACTTAGATTTAAAAATAAAAATTAAAATTAACGTCCAATCTAGAATGAGTTGCATCCAATTTTTTGTCATTTGGATTTTGAAATTCAGGTTGGATTTGAAAGTGAAATGATTGTTTGCTGGAATTTTCTTGTTTTTTTGACAAACCAGTATAGACGATATGTACGATCGAAGAGATATAAACTACGCCCATAAATGCCAGAGACTGATTGATGATTGCCACCTTTCCTTCCATTTGATTTCGGACAGGATCTTCTAAAACGGTTGTGACAAAAAAAGGCAATGTAAATCCATCTGGGTCTAAAACTCGAAGCTGTGTGAATGTCTCTCTTTGTGTTTTTAGTTGAGCATTTAATGTCTCATATTCTCGATAGTTATATCCACCAAACAAGGCTGCGCTTCCAAATAGAGCACCATAAAGATAAGCTGTTTTATGATCTCCATTGTAATAGTGACCCCAGCCTGGGAACAACGCTTGTCTCCAAAAAAGTGGCCACAAGCCATTTTGTTTAGTCTTTCCTTCCGAAGAAGGTTTTTCAGGATTCTGTGAAATGATATTTTCATCCGAGGATCCTTCTTTTTCAAGCAGTGGAACTTCTATGGCTTCAAAATTGGGATTTACCAATACTACCTTATAATCTTTGTTAATGTCGACGGCATTGACATCCACACTCACAACACTTGTTTTCCGATCTCGGCTGGTCGTAACCTCAGCGGGTATTTTTTTACCGTCTTGGATCACGTATGCGCTTGTTCCTTCAAAAATATTCTCTCCAGAAAAGGTCACCTTACGTTTGTTTCCATCCGTCTCAAAGTCTGATATCTGTTCGTTGACGATAGGTGGTTTCACGGGCCTAACTTCAAGTTCATACCAGTCTGACCATTTTGCGATTCGTTTCAATTTATTATAGATGCCGATTCTATATGTATAACGCCCAATAGATAACATGACAGTGACAGATGGTTCACTCGTATTGCGAAAAATTGACTTACCAGTTTCGGTTTTGATTTCCACATTATAACCAGAGGCCGCTTCAATTTTTTTCCAATGAATGGAATGTGGTGAATCCGAATAAACGGGAAATGCAAAGAATGCGAAAAATAAAATGGAATAATATTTTAGTTTCACAGGCAAATTCCCGGTTGCAACAAATTTGACACAAATCTTCGTCGCTATTGTCAGAAAATCAGGAATAAAAAGTTTTGGCAACCATTGAGAAAGATTACTCCTGCGGTGAAATGGCAGTTTCCCGCGACAGTTTTAAAATTGATTCCACAACTCTCTCATAAAGAAAATCATGTCGTGGATGAGTGATAAAATCTTAGGAATCATTTTTGATATGGATGGGGTTGTCGTTGACAATCATAAGTTTCATTTTCGCGCTTGGATGGAATTTGCAAAGAAATATAACTTTCTGTTAAATGAGGATATCTATCGAAAAGAATTTAACGGCAAAACTAATGCTGATTTGTTCGTGATGATTTTTGGTCCACTGAACGAAGAGCAAATCAAAGAATACTCTCATGAAAAAGAGACAAACTACCAAAATCTTTATAAATCTTTCATCAAAGCTCATGACGGTCTGATTCCCTTTTTAGAATTCCTAAAGTCAGAAAAAATAAAAATTGCCATTGGAACTTCTGCACCAAAGTCAAACGTTGATTTCACGTTGGATACTTTAAATTTACGCTCCTATTTTGACGTGATCGTCGATGGATCAGAAGTAAAAAAAGGAAAACCGGATCCAGAAGTTTACTTAAAATGTTCCAGTCTCCTCGGGCTACCACCTGAAAATTGTTTGGTTTTCGAAGACTCAATTGCTGGTCTCATTTCAGGAAAAAATGCTGGATGTAAAATTGTGGGAGTTTCTACATCACATTCCGCCATGGAGTTAAAACCAACGGTAGATCAAATTATAAAGGACTTTACCGATATCCAATGGATAAAAGAATTCATACTAACTATTAGGTAAGTTAGTTACCTTAGATGACTGTATATTTCATTCTTGTTATGACTTTGCTTTTAATCGATTGACCGACTAAAATAAATATCTCTGAATATTTTTTATTAGGAGATTTTATGAAAAAAAATTTAGTTCTATTCATTTGGATATTGATGACCGCTGCTTTGGTATATTGTGGTAAGGTAAAAGAAAAATCATCTTATGTTCATTTTCATGGTTCACCATCTAAAGGAAAAATTTTGATGGTGGTGAGTAGTCCTGCTATTTCTAAAGAGACCGGTTGGCCGATCGGATTCTGGGCAGCAGAACTCACACACCCGTTACGCGTATTTGAAGAGGCAGGATATACCGTTGAACTTGCCTCAACAAATGGGGGTGACCTAGAGATGGATGGTTATTCGAATCCTCTTGATCCAAGCGGATATTCTTCGCATGATGTGATTTCACTTGGTTATCTACAAAAAGCAGAGTTCAAAAAAATGTTAAAGGCTACTCGGAAAGTTTCTGAGATAAACCATTCGGATTATAAGGGAATTTTTTTAGTTGGCGGTCAAGGTCCCATGTATACTTTCAAAGGAAATCTCGAATTACAAAAGTTATTTGTTGATTTCTACGAAGCAGGGAAACCTAGTGCCTCCGTTTGTCACTCCACAACTCTTTTACTTGAAGCAAAAAAATCGAACGGTGAACTTCTCGTAAAAGGGAAAACTTGGACAGGTTTTGCAAATTCAGAGGAAGATTACGCAGACAAAGCAGTTGGAAAAAAAATTCAACCCTATCGAATCGAGGATGAAGCCAAAAAAATTCCAGGGACAACTTTTAAAGTATCTAGCGCATTCTCTTCTTATGTCATCCAAGATGGAAATTTAATCACGGGCCAACAACAAAATTCAGGTACGGCTGCAGCCGAATATCTGGTAGAAACATTGAACGAAAATTAGGTGACCTTGGATGTTAATTCTTCGTTTTTTTTAGTTTTTTATTGGGTTGAGAGGGAGGGAAAAATTGGGTGTCTTCATTGTAAACACCGGATGTTTTCATGAGGACAAGTCCTAGCTCCCTCAAGATTGCGATTGTAGGTATAGTTTTTTTTCCCAATTCCGTGAGCGTATATTCTGTTTTTGGTGGAACAACTGCATAGACTTTTCTAGAGATCAGGCCATTTTCTTCCAATTCACGTAGAGATCCTGCTAACATTTTGTCAGAGATATGGCTCAATGTTTTTTTGATTTCGCTGTATCTCAAGGTTTTTTCGCGTAAACGCCAGAGGATAGGCATTTTCCAGGCGCCACCTATCCAGTCTAAAACGAATTCCACTGGATTGTAATATAATTTACCTTTGTATTTAAATTCAGGCATTTCTAACTAACATCTTGGTTATTTACTTACCCTTTACTATCGTATAATTAATAATAGGATATGAATCTAAAAGAATCGATTGATCTTTTTTGTCAATTTAAGTTTTTATAAACTTATGAAGATTGCAATCATTGGATCAGGAAATGTTGGTGGAGCTCTGGCTACAGTTTGGTCTCGCGGGGGACATGAAATAAATCTTGGAACCAGGGATCCAAATCATTTTAAGGGAAAACATCTCTTAGATAATCCGAATACGAAAGCTGTAAATATTGAGGAAGCTGTAAAGAATTCAGAAGTGGTTCTAATTTCGACACCAGCGTCTAATGCTGTGGAAGTTGCAAAATCGTTAGGTGACACAACGGGAAAAGTGATCATTGATGCGATGAATATCGTGATGAATAGAGGACCTGTTGGTTATAATACTACTGCGCTTGCCCTTTTAGATCACACACAAACGAAAGATATTGTAAAATGTTTTAATACGACTGGAGCAAATAATCTGATGAATCCAGATTACAATGGGATAAAATTAGATATGTTTGTTGCAGGCGATTCTAAAAAAGGGAAAGAAGTTGCGAAACAATTGTCCGCAGACGCGGGGTTTGGTGAGTGTTTCGATATTGGTGGCAATGAAAAATTCGAATTGATAGAGCAGTTTGCTTTTTTCTGGATCAATCTTGCGATGTTCCAAAACCAGGGAAGAGAAATTGGATTTAAGCTTTTAAAGCGATAGTGAATGAAATGAATTACTCAATTATATTCCTATGTTTTTTTGCATCCAGGTAGCGATCGCTTCCGCATTTTCCGTCTTCTGTTTCTTAAGATTCTGAATCACTGAAATTTGTCTTTCTTTGGAGTGGTTTTGACTTAGTTTTGCTTTTGCTTCCATTTTTTGGATTTCGATCTGAAAACCGATAATTCCATTCCTTAAATTGGCGAGATATTCTGGGTTTGCATTATCTAACAAATATTCGCTTTCCATGCTCTCAAATTTATCAACTAAGGAACTTAGACTTTCCGTAAGAAAAGTTTCATTCTCCATCAGTGAGAATTTTCCATAAACATGTACTGCCAAATAATTCCATGTGGGAACCGCATCTTTTGTTTCATACCAAGAAGGGGATATGTAATGATGAGGTCCTTGGAAAATAGCCAACATCTCCTTCCCTGTGAGATCTTTCCATTGTACATTGGCGATCGCCATATGTCCGATCAGGAATTTTTTATCATGGCTTAAAACAAGTGGTAGGTGAGATGCCTGGATACCGTTAGTGTTAACAGAAATTAACGAAGCAAAACTAAAGTCTTGGATCAGGCTATAAATCGTTTTTTGATCAGTAATTTCGAATTGTTTGGGAAGAAACATTATTTATCCAATACCACTCGGAAGAGTCCCCGAATTTCATTTGTTTTATAGCCTACTGCTAGATCCTTCGGATAGAGAGATTTAATTTTCCCGTAAACTTCAGGTTTTATATCTATGCCAATTTCTCCATGACATTTTAAACACATTTCGTTTGTTTCAATAGGAAAATAAGCAATAAATTTTGTCTCTGTTTCTTTTGCCTGGGGAAGAAGCGGTAGGTTTTTGTGACGATTTTCTTTGTAGTTTTGGATGATGGCTATTTCTTCACTCGAGGCTTCATTTGCTAGATTTCTGGGTTTATCTGATACTCGCCTAACATCCGCTTTGAGTTCCATTGCCTTTTGAAGTGTCAAACTTTGTGCATTTAAATTGCAAAATTTTAAAGTTTGGAGTTCTCCCTTTTCCTTTAAAGAGTTCATAAGTTTGTTCCCCAAAAGTAATTTTGTCTCCAGAGCCACCTTTTTCGCCTGTTCCAGACGTGCTAGGTTCGGCTGTTTTGGATTGGTATCTTTGCAAGTGAATAGGAGGAAAAATATTAGAATTAATCTAATTATAGTTTTTAACAAAACTGGAATTCTCACACATTGTTCTCGCCTAAACGAAAAAAGTGTCACCAACTTTTTGTTCAATTCCTTCTCTTTGATTCTAGAAAAATGCCTTTCCTTTTTGTCGTTTTGCTTTTTCCTTCAGAGGAAATGATGAAAAAAAAATATGATGTCGTCCTATACGGGGCAAGCGGATTTACAGGTCGGCAATCCGTAGATTATTTTTGTCAGAATGCACCGACCCAATTGAGCTGGGCAATCGCTGGGCGAAACGAATCCAAGTTACTTCAGATTAAAAATGAAGTGGTAAGAGGGCGAAAAAATATCGATGTATTGGTCGCAGACGGCGACGATATGGAACACATACAGGGTTTGGTTAAATCTACTCGCGTTGTTCTAACTACAGCTGGACCTTTCAGTTTATATGGAAAAAATATAATTAAAGCCTGTGCTGAGTTAGGCGTGGACTATGTAGATATTACGGGAGAGACTGCTTTTGTAAGAGATGTGATGGAAACTCATGAAGAGATCGCTAACCGATCTGGTGCTAAAATTATTCCTTTTTCTGGATTCGATTCTGTGCCTAGTGATTTGGCCGTATTTATCATTTCCGAATATCTTAGAGAAAAAAATCATACGAAATTAGATTCTGTTAAAGGTATCTTTTCCATAAAAGGATCATTTAACGGTGGTACCTTGTTATCGATGTTGCATATGTTCGAAAGTGGAGATTGGGAACGGATGAAAGATCCCACACTTTTGATCCGAGAAAAACCAAGAGGTATCAAAACGATAAAAGATACCTTTGAAGCTAAATTGGATAAAACGTTAAATCGTTGGATCACTCCTTTTCTAATGTCAATGATCAATACAAGAGTTGTAAATCGAAGTGCACACCTCTCAAATGTTTATGGTTTAGAATATGGACCAAATTTTAGTTATACGGAACATCATAATTTTAGCGATTGGTGGAACCCTACACCCGCTTATTTGTATACGGCAGCTTTTCGCTCCTTTCAAACTTTAGGAACGATAGGTCCTTTTAGAGAATTGATCCGTCGACTCGGTCCTTCTGCGAGTGAAGGACCTTCTGAAAAGGAGATGGACGAAGGAAGTTTTAGATTAGATGCGATTGGAACTGGTACCAACCAAGAGAAAGTTCATCTCGAGATTAGCTGCAAAGGCGATCCTGGCAATCGCGCGACTACTATTTTTTTATGTGAGTCCGCGTTAGCCCTGGCTACCAACCGGAAGGAGTTACCAGGAGGTGAGTCTAGGTGTGGTTTTCTAACGCCTGCTATTGGGCTAGGGAATGTTTTGATAGAAAGATTAAAGCGTAGAAACATAATATTTAAAATTCATGAACTGGATAAAAGGTAAGGATATATATGAAACTAAACGTAGAAAAGTTTGAAAAACATTTAATCAAAATAGAATCCATTTTTACTGAGGCAAAATCCCAAGAAGATCCTGCAAAATACATATATTCTGTGGATGCCCGAACTCCTTTTTTTATGTTAGAAGGTTTGAGTCGACTCTACGGAAATTTTCATAATAAAAGTAAATTCGAAAAATTAAAAGAACACTTTAAACTTATTGAGGATGCATTAGGTGCGATTGATTATTACGATGTTTATGCTAAAAATTATAAACAACAAGCAAATATTCCCGATTCGATAAAGCAGTATATGGAACACCATCGTGATGAGATGTTTGTTAAGTTAAATAAAATTCTCATCTTGGAGGGATGGCTAGATCCTAACTCCAAACGAATTCAGAAAATCCGCAAGACCTTGTCCGAAATCAAATGGTTAAAGGAAAAAGATGAAGTTGATCAAATAAAAAAATTATATATTAAAGAAATTAAATCGATCTGCGAATTTATCAAAAAATATGCGAAACCATATACGGAGATGGAACTGCATGTTCACGAAATTCGCCGTGATCTACGTTGGCTTAGCATCTATCCGCAAGCACTCAACGGACAAATCCAATTTGCAAAAAATACGGGATCTGAAATTGAAACGAGTCCTTTTTTAACAGATGAGGTCATTCAATCCAAGTACAATCGATTTCCAGAACCAGGGAACGCCACGAGTTTTCTGCTCTTAGAAAAGAATTATTTTTATTCTTTGAGTTGGCTCATTGCAGAACTTGGGGATCTCAAAGATGAAGGACTTGAATATTACGCCCTTGTAGAAGCTATTCAGAAAATAGATATGATTTCACCTCTCGAAGCCAGCGAAAAAGCGATTGCGGTTTTAGGTTGGGAAGAAGATAAGATCCCGAGTTTGCTTCTGAGGGCGAACGAGATTACGCGGCAATTTTTAGAAAAAGGACTTTTACAAAAGCTCATTTTTGGGACAAGTCGCATCCTGAAATACAAAGACTGAAGGTCTTTTAGAAACATAATTCTGTCATAGAAATGTATACAGAGAGCTATTTTAAATTGTTGGCGAAGATCGGGTAATATGTATACTATGATTCACTTAGAATTCTGAAATAATTCTCTTTCAATTTTGAATGTACTTTTTTAGGGGAAGTAATGACCGCTCAAACTGAATTTAAACCTTCGCGTTGGAATATCCGACTCAAGTTGATCAGCATCATCTCTTTTATCATAGTCTCAGGTCTTGCCACCATGATTCTTTTAGCATCGAGATATTTTCGAGACGATTCGGAAAAACGGATTCAGGAAAATAACCTACAACTAGCAGACGTTATAGGTCAAAAAGTAGAAGATGAATTTTTTTCCATCGCATACAAAATTAATAATATGGCCATCATATTGGACCAATCCTTGAGCAAACCTCAGACAGCTCTATTCATTGATTTATTTTTTAAAAATAATTCTTCTTTCATTTACATGGCGATTGCCGAAGCGAAGGGAAGCGACCTTCAGATCAAAAACAAAATCACGAATGAAAAATATCTCACCGAAAACAACCTAAGTTTGAATACCATTTCCCAAATGAACGACGCTTACTCGGAAGATTTTTTGCGAAGCGCTGCAGGTGCGACAGTAGTACTAAATGTCAGCTCTAGTTGTTTGAGTCCTTGTCTTGGCATCAGCATTCCTTACGGGAATCCGGATCAGAAAAAATTGATCTTAATGTATATGGATGCTTTGGAATTTTTAAAGGCGTTCCAAACAACGGGTATCACTTCCACATACCTTATCAATGAAAGGGCAGATTTATTAGCACATAGTGACCGTGATACGGTGATGGCATCTAAAAATTTAATCGATATCCCGATCGTAAAAAGTTTGGTAGAAAGTAAAGTCGACAATGGGCAGAAGCGTTATGAGATGGATGGTTTTTTCCACTTAGGTTCATACAAAAAAATGGGATTGGCTGGCCTTGGAATTGTCTCAACTGTTAAGGAAGATGATGCTTTCGTTGAAGTTTATAACATTCAAAGACGAAACATGATCATCCTTCTCATCATCCTAAATGTATCTGTAATCATAGTATTTTTCTTCTCACGAACAATTTCAAAACCTATCATCAGTCTTGTATCCGCCACCAAACAGATCGAAAGTGGAGACTTCCAGGTGAAAATCCGTCCGACTACGCGCGATGAAGTGGGAGTTCTTACGAATTCCTTCCTCGGGATGGCGCACGGGTTAGAGGAACGAGAGAAAGTAAAAAGTATCCTAGGCTCAATGATCGATCCAGTGGTGGTACAGGAGGCTATGATCGATATGGCTGCTCTCAAACGAGGGAGTGAAAAACCGATCACAGCTTTCTTTTCCGACGTTGCGGGCTTCTCTACAATCAGTGAACAATTAAAATCAGAAGATTTAGCCGCCTTATTAAATGAATATTTATCAGCGATGACGATTATCTTAAAAGAACATGATGGCGTTTTAGATAAATATATCGGGGATGCTATCGTTGGTATTTTTAATGCTCCGGTTGATGTCAACGAACATCCATTAAAGGCAGCCAAAGCTTCGATTAAAATGGTGAGAAAGTTAGCTGAACTTAGGGAATACTGGACTAAAAATCAACTATATTCGAAAGAAGCCAGGGAGATGGATGCTCGAATCGGTCTCAATACTGGACCAGCTAAAGTGGGTTTTATGGGAACAGATGCACTTGCTTCATATACGATGATGGGAGACACAGTAAACCTAGCGGCGCGACTTGAGGCGGCTGGTAAAGATTATGGAGTAAACATTTTAATCAGTGAATCGACTAAATCAAAAATTGATCATGAACTATTTACCCGTAAAATGGATTTAGTTCGAGTAAAGGGAAAAAATGAACCGGTGGTTTTGTTTGAACTTATAGATTCGAAGTCAGATTTAGATTCCGTATTGAAGGAAAGTGCGGAAGCATATGAAAGAGGATTTGATTTATATTTAAAACGAAATTTCCCAACGGCGATTTCCGTTCTACAAGAAGCGAATAACATCAAGAAGGCGAAGTATGGAAAAGACAAAGCTGCTTTGATGTTGATTGAACGATGTGAAGAATACAAAGTCTCTCCGCCTGATGCGGACTGGGATGGAGTATTTACAAGAACACATAAATAAAATTTTATGAACTATAGCTTTGGTGAAAAATTTTGGATTGGCTTTCAGCTTCTCACACTGCTTGTTTTGTGTGGAGTTTTCTATTATGATGTAAACAAACGCATTGAAGTAACGGGCGAAAAAGTCATCGGAACGATTACATTTAAACAGCGAACTGTCCAAAGAAAGTACGCTAGCCATGTCGTTTGGGAAGACTTAGAACAAAATTACCCGCTTCGAAATAAAGATTCAATACGGACTGCCACAGAAGCCGATGCTGAAATTACACTGAATGACGGAACCAAAATCAATCTCAGTGAAAACAGTATGATTCTGCTAAACCTAGACGATGAAAATACGAGTATCGATTTTGCTTATGGATCTGTTTCCGCTAAAAATGAAGGTGGATCAGGCGCTTCCTCTTTAAGTATAAAATCAGGTGACAGCTCTGTTTCGATCGGCAATGGCGACGTTAAGTTATCAAAAAATGAAAACAAAGATCTCAATGTAACGGTTGAAAAAGGTGTCGCTGAGATTTTTTCATTCGGCAAAGAAGGCCAAAAAATCGGAGCAGATGAAAAAGCTCTCGTTGGGGCCAAAGCGGAAAAAGTCGAAATTAAAAAAGTCGACTTGAAGTTGGTTTCTCCTGCGGATAATGCTCGTTATTTTACCCCAGACTCAAACTATTCAGTAGCATTTGAATTTTCGAAGGATGTTTCTTTAAAATCTGTTAATTTTGAAATTTCGACATCTAGCGATTTTAAAAAGACTATTCTTTCGAAAAAAATATCGGATAAACAAATTTCCTTACCGATGAAAGAAGGTGTCTACTATTGGCGAGTTGCCTCCGGAAAAGATTTAAGTCAAACTCGGCGATTCAGCATTTTACAAAATAGAGCAGTTCGCCTGATAGCACCAACAAACGGATATAAGGCTTCAACAGCCGCAAACACAACATATGTTAACTTTTCTTGGAATAAAAGTGATTTAGCCACTAATTATAAACTGGATATTTCTCCTTTACCAGATTTTTCTTCCAATGTACAAACTTCTGTTTCTTCTTCGAATTATATTTCGCTTCCTTTGGCCAAAGGAAAATATTTCTGGCGCGTGGGTGCTAATTTGCCTTCCGGAGAAGGGAATTTTTCTTATATCTATTCTGCAAATCAGTCCTTTGAAATTACCGATCCTGAAAAAGGAAAGGCACCGACGTTATTTAACCCCTCGAATAAGACTACCACCTATTCGATCGTAAGTGAAAAGAAAGGTATCCTTTTTAACTGGTCAAAAGATCCAAACATAGATACTTATGAGTTCCAACTTTCAAACAATGGAAAATTTGATCCAATTTTAGTTAAAAAAACAACCAATTCAAACTCGATTGAGATCAAAGAAAAATTAAATGCGGGTCTCTACATTTGGCGGGTGAGCGGAAAATCAAAAGACGGAGTATTAACCGAGTTTTCTACTCCCTCGAGTTTTGAAGTAAAAGATATAACTTCGATTAAGGTGTTCGCACCGGAACAAAATTTTTCAGTAAGTGCTCCGGAGGTTTCGAGCCAAGGAGTATCTTTTGCATGGGAAAAACTTCCGATCGTGGGACAATATTCTTTGCAACTTGCAGAAGATGCTAATTTTCAGAAAGTCATCAAAAATGTTTCAGTGAATGGGAATCGTTATGTTTTAAAAGAAATTGGGGCAGGTACCTTCTACTGGAAAGTATCTCTTTTGTCAGAAACAGGTGATGCCTATATAGCCTCAAATGTCTCCAATTTTTCAGTTCGATTTTTGCCAGAGACACCTAAGAATTTAGCACCGAAACTAAATACTAACTTTCCTTATGTGACACAAAGCATTAAATTCCAATGGACGAAAGGAAATACCAGTTCTTATGAATTTAAAATGTACATCAAAGAAGAGAACAAATTAAGAGAGTTATTCTCAAGAAATGTTAACACAAATGAAATATCTCTTGAAAAATCAGAAATACCGCAAGCTGGTTTGTATGAATGGAGCATCGCTGGGTTAGGTGAAAACGGGCAAAAAAGTAAAGAATCCTTTTCTAAGTTTTTGATTGCACCAGAAGTCATTGAAAAAATCTCAGAAAAACCTCCTGAATCGGACTTACCTGCCAAAGTTGTGACACTGGTTTTTCCGTTAGATGGCCAAACCATAAATATTTCACCTATCAATGATATTACATTTAAATGGTCTCCTGCCGTAGGCATTAAAAAATATAGACTTGTCGTCTTTGATGGGAAAAAAGAAATTTTTTCCACGACTACCGCTAAAACAGAATATCGTTTTGTGAAATTAGAGCTTTTAGACCGAAAACAATTTAGATGGTCGGTTACACCTGTTGATGATAAAAATTCTGGCACGGAAACTTCTGGAACATTTAAAGTGGATTTGGATGCAATCAAAGAAGATATTGAAATCATTTCTCCGGACATTCAGTATGATGAATAAATTTTTTGTATTTATTGCATTCTTGTTTGTTGTATTAGAGCTCTCTGCTGATGCCTTTCATACCATTCGTTGGAAAGGAATTGCATCGGCACTTGGTTATGCGGTCGAAATTAAGGATGAAACCGGGAAAGTGATCACACAATCCACAAAAAAACCAAGTTTAACATTAAAAATGGCCAGGGGAAAATATTCCTATAGAATTGCCGTACTTAATAAATTAAACGATGTAGAAAAGTGGTCCGATTGGAAAGAATTAGAAGTTAAGGCTGTAGCACCTCCTGTTGTGGATTCAGATTCTTCTTACGTACTAACTGAAGGTACAAAAGAGAAAATTACATTTAGCGGCGAGAATATTTACGAAGGTACAAAAGCATATGTTTTGCAAGGTGGAAAACGATACCCTGCTAAAATCGAAACTAACAGAGATGGGAAGACTAGCGTAGTTACCGTTGATAAAAAGTTTGTAGATCCTAATAAAGACCATACTGTTATATTAGAAAATCCTAAATTTGATCCTATTCAAGTAAATATACCTGGAGAACTAGCCAGCCATCCGCCCGACCACGTGCTTTTGAAAAATTCTGAATCGAAAGATGCAGAGACTTCATCTTTTTACCAAGAAACAAATGTTAGTTTTTGGTCCATGTTTTGGCGACAAGCAGTGTTACCTGGCTGGGGACATGCATATGTGAACCATGATAAAACTGCTTATTTTTATTATACTTTATATGGCGCCTCATTGGTAAATCTTTCCGTTCAGTATAACAAATATGAGGCGATATCTGGTAGTTTTCGCACGGCTACCGATTTTTCGGAAGGGATGAGGCTGGCAACAGATCCATTGAATTTAGCAATTCCCCTGTATATGGACACATTAGATACGAAAGTTGACGAACAAAAAAATCGACTAACGAATTCATTGGCGGCGGTTGGTGGTGTTTATGCGACTTCACTTTTGCATATTATTTACACAGGCACCAAAAATTCTATGGGAACAAGAAAACATAGTTTTTTTGAAATGTTATGGAGACAGGCTCTCGTTCCAGGATGGGGACATTATCTAGTAGGAGACAATGCGACTGCTTATACTTATTTTGGATTGCTTGGTGCATCGGCGATTAATTTAGGATATCAAAATTATGCGTATCGGTCCATGTTAAGCGATTATCGGACAATGAACGATAATTTCGAAGCCGCACGTGCGATAGACCAGAATAATCTTTTTATACCACTTTTATTCGATAGCAAAACAGGAAAATTATCAGAACAAGCTAATCGATTGAACCAATCATTGGGGGCAGTCGGTGCAATTTATATAACTTCTATATTGCATATCATGGTAACAGCTCATCTCCGAAAGTACAATAGTTCGGATGTCAATCATATGAGTTTTGGAATAGGGCCCGATTATCCAACAGGCATGTTTAGAAATTTTGAGCCGAATCACATGCGCGCCGACTTTCGATATAGTATTTATTTTTAGTTAATTTTTATACCGAATGAGAGCAAGCGTTAGGTCATCCTGGATCATTTCAACTCCACCCGAATAATCTAAAATAGTATCAAATACCATATCTCGAATTTCAGTCAGCGGTTTGGTTCTATTATGTGATATAAGATCTAAAAGCTGTTCTTCCCCGTACATCTCCTTTTCGTTCGGTCGTGATGCCTCGGTGAGGCCGTCAGTTAACAAAACAATCATGTCCCCTGGGGCCAATTGAAATGATTCGTCGGACGAATTTGTGGGAAAATATGCGGTGATTGCGCGGCCTGAAGGATTGATCGTAATTAAATCTCCATTGGTTCGAATGATGTACAAAGGAAAATGCCCAGCTCGAGCAAATTTTAAGTTTCCCGTTTTTGTATCAATGTGGATAAAACTAGCGGTTACAAAGTGGTCTTTGAGATTCGGCGTTATTTGGGTTCGAACGTGATCGATACTTTGTGTTAAGGCGAGAGGGCTCCTGACCCAATAGTCCAATGACATTTTTACGAGTGCAGATAAAAACGCAGCCGGAATTCCATGACCAGATACGTCACAGATAAACACTCCAAGTTCGCGAGTATCTGGATTCCAATGAATGTCAAATAGATCACCTCCGACTTTCATCATTGGTACGTTGCGAAAACAAATTTCAAAGGGTTCTGGTAAGATTTCTTTGTGAGGAAATAACGATTCTTGGATTCGTTTTGCCACATCGAGTTGTTTATCTATTTCTAACTTTTGTGCTTCGATAACTTTAGTTCGTTCGAATACTTTTTTCTCGAGTTCTTCGTTGGCCAATTCTTTAAGTCTGTTTAGGACTTCAAGGGATTCGACTGCATCTTGTTTGGCGCGCTCTCTTTCTCTCGATACTGCGACTAAAAAATATGCAATTCCGTTGATGCTGAACAAAAATGCATCTAAATAAATAAGAGAATCATTGATAGATAAATCGCCAGATCTTTTCATCGCAAAAACTCCCATTCCCCGAATGGTTTGGGTCACAGCAGTGAATGACAAAATGGCGCTGGCTAACGTCGCTCCGAATTGTTTAAATCTAAGACTGGTTAATATGACAAATGGGATCGGTAAAAAGAGGAGGGGTAACTCATCCGAAAATGCAATCCTTCCAGAAATATAGACCAAAAGACTCCAAAACATTAGCTCGATTTTTTTAAACCATCTCACTCCTATTTTTTCTTCAGGATTTAACCAAACAAAGAGTAGGGGAGCAACAATTAGAAATCCTTGCATCTCTCCCGAAAACCAGGTGAATAAAACATTCCAATACGCTTCTGAGGGTAAAAAATTCCAATAGAGGAGACTCGTAACGCCAATGGCAGCTGATACGGCAGATCCAGATATAGAACAAATAGTAAAAAAATAGATCAATCCCCTAACAGAATAAAGCGGATCTTTATTTCCGGTTAGGCGCGTTAACAAATAATAATTAATTACGGAGCTAATCGTATTCCCTATTCCAATCAAAAACGCCGTCGGAAGGTGAGGATTGTTTAGGAAGTTTGCAACAAAAGCACCAATAAAAATACCGGGAACGGCAGTTCTTCCTAAGAGAAGCATGGCAGTTAAGGCCATTCCTTCTGGTGGCCAAACAGGTGATACCTGACTGTTTAGAAAGGCGAGCTGAAATCCAATTTTAGAACATACGATGTAACCAAAGGGAAGCAAAATCGTCGCTAAAAGTGCCCTGGAGGTTAGAAACTCTTTCACGGTGTCCCAATTTAACCAAAGGCGGATCGAAACGTCGAGTCATTCTTGCCTAAATGCCGATCCAAATTCAAAATTCTAAAAACAATTAAGAGAGAGACTCCCATTTTTCATATTTTATGGCAATTTGGCCTTCCAATTTGTTCAGCTCATTTGTGATTTCATTCAATTTTTGGTGGTCCAAAGCGTATCTCTCTAGTTCGTTCTGTTTGTCCGCTTTTTGTACTTCCAATAGTTCGATTTCTTTTTCGATTTTTTTTCTCTCTTTTTCATTTTTGCCACTCGGTTTTACCTCCTCGTTTTTTTCTGGAAGTGTGGGAACATTTTTCAGAGGTTTTTCTTTTTTCTCGGATTGTTTTTCTAAATATGAAGAGAAGGTTCCGATATAAGTTACAATTTCACCATTATCTCCAAAAATCAATAACGTTTCCGCTACCCGGTCCATAAAATATCTGTCATGTGATACAGTAACAACTGTTCCTGGGAATTCTTCCAAAAAATTCTCCAATATCGATAAGGTTTGGATATCTAAGTCGTTGGTCGGTTCGTCTAGGATTAAAAAATTAGGCCCACACATTAGGATTTGAACCAAATAGAGCCTTCTTTTTTCTCCGCCTGATAACTTGGAAATTTGAGTGTATTGTGTTTTCCCATCAAATAGAAAACGTTCTAATACTTTTGAAGCAGTGATTTTTTCCCCTTCGTCATTGAGTATATATTCCCCGGCATATTCTTTGATATAGTCAAGAACATTCAAATGAAGTGGTAATTCTCTACTGATTTGATCAAAATATCCGATTTTCGTATTGATTCCAGGTTTCACAAAACCTGAATCAGGTGCCAACTTCCCAGAGAAAAGATTTAGTAGGGTGGATTTTCCGATGCCATTGGATCCTATGATACCGAGGCGCTCTTTTGCTTTAAAAAAGTAGTTAAAGTTTTTAACTATTACGCGATGAGAAAAACTTTTTGTTAGTTCATGAATTTCAAGAATAGTTTTGCCCTGACGTTTGCTGATCACACTCAGTTCGAGTTCTTTCTGTAACTCAAATATTTCGCGGCTATTTAATTCTTCTGCTCGGTCAATTCGGGCTTTTTGTTTGGTGCTTCGTGCTTTTGGTTGCCTGCGTAACCATTTGATTTCTTGTTTCAAATGCTGTCGAATTTTGTCTTCTTGTTTTAGAAGTGTTTCTTCTCGTTCCACCTTACGCATCAGATACTCGGAATAATTACCATCGTATAAAAAAAATTTTCCTCGATCGATTTCTAGAATTTTGCCAACAACTCGGTCAAGAAAATATCGGTCATGTGTAATGAGAATGATTGCTTTATCACTTTGGATTAAAAACTCCTCTAACCATTGTATCGAGGAAACATCTAGATGGTTCGTAGGTTCATCTAATATTAGTAAGTTGCTTTCTTCAATAAGTGCCTTAGCAAGCTCTACTTTTTTTAACATTCCACCTGATAGTTCCGACATCTTTCTTTCAAGCTTTTCTACACCTAATTCTCTTAAAATGGAGGTGATTTGAGCCTCGTAATCCCAAGCCGATAGACGGTCCATTTCCTGCATCAAACGAGTGTAATTCGCTTCGGCTTCCTCGGTTCCTTCTTCTAGTTTGTCACATGCTTCCGTATAGTCGTGTAAAAGTTTTACGAGTTTGCCACCGCTTTGGTAAATATGGTCGAGGATTCTTTCCTCCGGGAGAAAAGTAGGGTTCTGTTCTAAAATAGAAATTTTTAAATTTTTATTGGGTATGATGGAACCAGCATCCAGTTCCTCACGGCCCAAAATTGTTTTCAGTAAGGTCGATTTACCAGCCCCATTGACACCTACGATTGCAATTTTTTCTCCTTCGGAAATGCTAAAATCTAGATCCTTAAATAGAACTTTTTCGCCGATAGCCTTTGATAGTTTGGAGAGAGAGAGTAACAAATTTAGTTCCTTTGGGTCAAGATTACCAGAATCAAAGGATTCGTCCAAAAAGCAACACCTTAGAGTTATGTCACTTGACCAAATTCTTTAAATTTAAGATCTTGAATCAGTCCATGTCTCATAAATGGTTTTATCTTCTGATTTTATCCTTACTGCTTTTTTTTAGTAGTCTCCGGGCAGAAACAAAAAGGGCTCAGGGTTGGTCCTCGAATTCTGGTTCCTTGGCGCTTATGATTGGTGGCAAAGAGACTTTGACATCACGAGATAATTTCCGGTTTCAATCTCCAGCTAATTTAACGCCTAACCAGGAAGTAGATTTTTATCTTTCCTTAGGCGAATTATATTTGCGTCGAAAAGACAAAGTAGGTGTGGCAAATATCTTATATGATTTGCGAATCAAAAAAGGTGATTATGCCTTTGCGGATGCCATTCTTACGTCTCTCTGGAAACAATCCCAGGGAGATGATGCCCAAGCCATCAAGGTATTAGATACTTTTATTCAAAAGGAACCTAATACTTACTTTCGCAATCTAGCAAAGAATATGCGAACAAATCTTTTCCAACAAGGGGAAGATGAAAAAAAGAGTATGATCAGGATGGATTGTATCAAATCGAAACCTTATTATTCTCTGTGTCGTGTTTTTCGGCTACAGTATTACCTCGACATTCCGAGCGGAAAAGACAAAGAGATGCATAAACATTATGTGAATATTATGCGCGTTGCGTCTCCTTTTTTTGAAGATCCACTCCTCGAATGGATTCCATTGTTAGATTGGATAGATGAGGATTTACCCGCAAAACTGGCGTTTCTTGGTCTTATTCGCGAGGCGAATTATTTTCAGACAATGATTATGGATCTAGAACGTATAAGCGATGGGGAGGTTTCGGAAAATTCTTTAGAAAGATATTCGTTTTTGCAGGTATTGGCTGGAGATTATTCTGGAGCTGAAGAAACGTTGATTCAATATCTAAATATTACAAAAGGGAAAAAGTCTTCCTTCACAAATCGTATCTATGTGAAATTGGGAATTTTAGCATATCTTCAAAAAAATTATAAAAAATCACACGATTATTATCTGAAACTGGATATCTCGAATTGGTCGACAAATGTTTTACATCCGATTTTAAATGAACCTCTAAGTATCACGGGGGCAAAAGATTTAATTTCCGTTAGTATTTGGAAGGCCTTTGGGGCAGACCAGGCAATCCGAGCTCTTCAAAAAATTCAGGATCCAGAAAAATTATCAGAAGATGATATCTGGCCAAAGTTGCGACTTGCGCAAATTCTTATGGATCAAAATCCGGAATTGGCGTCGAGAATTTCTGATGAAATTATCTATATGGCGCAAGGGAAGGGTTGGAGACGGTTGGAGTATGCAGCCACCATTCTACAAGGTTATAACCAAATATTTCGCCGAGAGTATCGAAGGTCTACCATCGAATTGACCAAAAGTAGAGGGATATTAAACCCAGAAAATGTCTTTTTTGCCTCCGAATTTATTCGCAATTTTGGATTTGTATTTGCTCATACTGCTTCCGGAAAAAGAGGCCCTATAACAGGGAATATACGGGAAGGGATTTATGATTATCAAAACCAAGTTCAATTTGAGGATTTGTTTTACATTCGAAATTATAGACCACTTTCCTTTTCTTCAGAGCAATTTTGGGAATTTGCGATTCAGTTTTTAAAGGATGAGTCAGACAGCTGGGGATTATTAGATGCACTATATCACCAGGAAAAAATCCGAAAATTAGCGAATGAAAAAAATACACCATATGCGCTCTCACAAGTTCGATTTGTGGATCAGCAATTGAAATATCTTTCTGGTTTTCAATCTCCAAGGGAATCAAAATTTTTTGATTCGATATACGTTGACTCAAGAAACGCGGAATCAACGTATCTTTCGAAACTTGATGAACAGTCCGTTCCGAAAGCATTGGAATCGGCAAAACATCCTACGATCATTGTACTTCCGCAAAAAGATTCCGTTTTTATATTTCTACATAATCCAAAGGAACCTAAAAAAAGTTCGCTGACATGGAAAGAAATTCGAAACACTCGGTTGGATTCTATTGAAGTGATGGAGTCTATCAAAGATTTTTATCTCCTCGTTAAGGATTACGAACCTACACAAATTTTTATGAATGAAGCTGGGTATACAGTTTATAAAAATTTAAAGAAGGATTATAGAGAAAAAGATTTTACGCTCTTTTATTCTATGTTTCCCTCTTTAGAAACCGCGAAGCCACAAACGATCGTTACCTGGGATTGTCCTTATGCAGAAAACAGTCAAACTTCGAAAAATGTGACAACGGTGGATCGGAGTTATTTTGAGGGTTCTCGAATTTTAAAAGAAAAAGATAGAACCCACCTTTGGGATTTTTCTTCCAATGCTAAACGCGAAGGCTCCTTTATGGATCTGAGCTGGTCTTGCAAAAATACTTCTGGTTCTTACGATGAAATATCAATGGAGAGACTCATAAGAAGAATCGACTACAGAACAGTTCCAAAATCCATTATTTATTCCGAAAAGGTCCTCGGTAAGTCATTGCCTGATGGTTTTTCCTTGCACTCTTCCTGGGTAGGTTTTTGGTTTCGGTCAGGAGTTCGCTCTATCTACTATAGGCCGAAGTCACTTTCCACGGAACCAGGCGACCGAAATATTTTTTACGATCCGACATTCTATCGGGAAGACGGGCTTGTAATCACCCAAACTCCTCAGTGAGCAATTCCAAGTCGAAATTTATGGATTTAACCTACGTATTTTTGGAAAATATAGGCTGACATCTCCAGCGTCCTCATTAATGTTATCTGTGATTAGCTTCAGAGGAGGAAGTTTTTTACATCCGCAATGGACCCTTTGACAACACCGTGGAATTGATTGGCATTTTTCTTATATTCCTTCTCGTTTTTATCAACGGATTCTTCGTCGCTGCTGAATTTGCAATGGTTTCTTTGCGTCCTTCCAGGTTGGAAGAGTTGGTCAAAGAAAACCGCTCGATGGCTCTTCTCACTAAAAAAGCGGTCTCCAAACTCGATGACATGCTTTCGGTTTGCCAGGTTGGCATCACCATTGCCTCTCTACTACTCGGTTGGATCGGTGAAGAATATTTCTCAAAAATTGTCGCTGGAACATTCCAACTATTCTCACTAGAAGCGGACCCGATCACAATTCATAGCATTTCCATTGGAGTTGCGTTTACGGTCATTACGCTTTTCCACGTAATCCTTGGTGAACTTGTTCCCAAAACTCTAGCGATTCAAAATACCGAAAGTATTGCGTTAGGTGTCGCCGCGCCGATGTGGCTTTTTTATTATTTGTTTTTCCCTGTTACGTTTATCATGAATCGATTGTCGGGAGGTGTTTTAACACTTTTTCGTCTACAAAGAACTGGTGATAAGTATGTCCATTCTGCTGAAGAGCTGATGATCATCATTGAAGAGCAGAGAAAACAAGGTCGCATTGACAATGAGGAAATGCGTCTCATTCAGAAGACATTTGATTTTTCCGAACACATTGCACGTGATGTAATGACACATAGACTATCTATCGTAGGCATTCCCCAGGATTCCACGATTGATAAATTTTTACCCTTGATTGCGGAACATAATTTTTCACGATATCCTGTTTATGACCAAACCTTAGATAAAATTACTGGCATTGTCCATGTCCAAAAGTATCTAAAATGGCAAGCAGAACATACCTCAAGTAAAGGTAAAAAAGAAAAGATAACATCCATTATGCAAAAGGATTTTCCTTTTGTTCCAGATTCTATGTCTATCGAACGAGTAATGAAAAAGCTTCGTGAAAAAAAACAACATATGGCGATTGTTGTAGATGAATATGGTGGTGTGGCAGGTCTTTTGACACTAGAAGATATCATCGAAGAATTTTTTGGTGAAATTCGAGATGAGACAGATACCGACGAAAAAGATACTCCTCTCGTTAAAAGAGCAAAAACTATTGTGTTAGATGGTGAAACGGAAATCGACAGTTTGAAATATATTTTAGAAGGCGAGGAGCCCGATGATCTCGAAGAGGTCAGAACTATCGCGGGATTTTTCCTAGATAAAAATGAAGATATGCCGAAAGAAGGCAGCATCATCCAAATTAAAAAGGGAACACTTAAAGTAAAAAAGATGGAAGGAAACAAAATAATTTCCATTTCATTTACACCAAAAGGGGATATCCTTGCGGAAGAAGATCCTGAAAATGGCCGTGATTTTGATGAGGATCGGTAATGTCAGACAAAGAAATCGTAATCGCAGTTACTGGATCTATTGCCGCCTATAAAACATGTGATTTAGTTCGAAGCCTGACAAAAAAAGGTTTTCCTGTTCGGGTGATAATGACAGAAAATGCGACTCACTTTGTAGGACGAATCACCTTTGAAGCGTTAACTGGTAAGCCTGTCAGAATCCATGAATACGATACAGGTATGGCTCATATTGAAATAAAAAAAATTGCATCTGTATTTGCTGTGGTTCCAGCCTCAGCCAACATCATCGGCAAGATGGCTAACGGAATCGCTGATGATTTGGTTACATCCACTTACTTGGCGAATACCAGCCCAACTCTCATTGCTCCTTCTATGAATCCTGGAATGTATTTGCACAAAGCGGTTCAGCGAAATTTGGAAATATTAAGTAAGGACGGAGTTCATATTGTTTCTCCTGAAAAAGGTGTAGTTGTATGCGGAGACGAAGGATACGGCAAACTAGCTTCCATCGACGTTATCGAACAAGAGATTATAACCTTACATCAAAAAAATAATTAGCTCCGAATGCCAGACTTTCGTAAAATCATTATTACCTCTGGGCCGACACGAGAGTGGATCGATCCCGTTCGTTACATATCCAATGCTTCCTCTGGTAAAATGGGATTTCACATCGCTGAAGGTTTTGTCGAACAGAATAAATTTGAAGTAGTGTATATTCATGGAAATACTTTGGAAAAATATGCATCTGTTTCTGGCGTTACTAAAAATATTTCTGTGGATACAACTTTGCAATTACGTGATGCCGTGTTAAGTGAATTAACGGATGATAGTTTACTCATCATGGCTGCTGCGCCAGCGGATTTTCGTCCCATCATGACAGCTGAACATAAAATCAAAAAAGAAAATCAAGATGGCATCAAAAAAGGCCTGTTACTCGAACTAGAAGAAAATCCAGATGTTTTAGTTCATGTATCCGAATTTTTAAAAGACCATCCATTCAAAAATGTAGTTCGCATAGGTTTTGCTGCTGAAACACAAGATCTGGAAAAGAATGCGAATCAAAAAATTAAAAAAAAGGGATTAACATACATTATCGGAAATTACGTAGGGCATAACAAGGGTTTTGGAGAAGTGGAATCCACTGTAATCATATATGATATAAATGGTGTGCAGAAAAAAATTGGTCCTCTCCGGAAGGAAGATATCGCCAAACAAATTATTGAGTTTTTAATGCAGATTTGATTTGGGCGAAAAACCAAATGCAAAATACCCAGCGAGCAGAATCAAACCAAAACTTACTAAATAATTCCACTTTACTTTTTCTTCTAAAATAAAGACCGCAAATCCTATAAATACAATGATCGTGATGATTTCTTGGATGATTTTCAATTGAAATCCTTCGAATTTATACTGGATGTAACCGATTCGATTTGCGGGTACCATCAGAACATATTCAAAAAATGCCAATCCCCACGAGAACAAAATGATATAAAAAAGATTATTTGTTTTGGCAAATTTCAAATGACCATACCAAGCAAACGTCATAAAAAGATTCGATAAAATCAGTAGTAAAATTGTCAGCATAGTTCCCCATATTCTTACAAAAAAAAAGTAGCCCAATGCATTAGAAAAAGAAATCGGAAAAAAAGAGTATGATCTCAATTTTGTATATATGAACTCCCATTGGAACGAGCTAAAACATGAATTAGAGAAAATTCATACGAAAAATCTCTTCCGGCAGTATGTCGAGCCAGAAGGTATTGACTTCTGTTCCAATGATTATTTGGGTCTGGGAAAAAGCCCAGAACTGAAAAAAAGTTTTATTGAAAATATTAGCCAATTCACATTGGGATCGACTGCTTCTCGTTTGGTGAGAGGCCATAGAAAATCCATGTCTGAATTTGAGGAAAAATTTTCGCAGTTTGTAGATTCCGAGGATTCGCTGCTAGTTGCTAACGGCTATATCGCAAACATGGGATTGATTGATACCATAGCAGATTCTAAAACATTTATTTTTACAGATAGATTAAACCATGCCTCCATTTTAGACGGCATTCGAATTTCCGGGGCACAGAAGAAGTATTTTGCACATCTAGATATGGATGATTTAGAATTACAAATCCAAAAGGTAAATTCCAATCCAGAAAATCAGCTGAAACGTAAATTGATAGTTACGGAAACCTTATTCAGTATGGATGGGGATACGCCGAATTTAAAAAGATTAATGGAAATCAAAAACAAATACAGCTGCATTTTGATATTAGATGAAGCGCATGCGTTAGGTGTTTATGGTAAAAATGGAAGAGGGATGTGTTTTGATTCTTTGACAAGAGAAGAAATCCAAAATATTGAATATAGAATTTTTACGTTGGGTAAGTCGATGGGATTGGAAGGTGGGATCATCGCTACTTCAAAAATTGGCAAAAATTATCTCGTGAATCGAATGCGAACCTTTATTTTTAGTACCGCACCCCTTCCTGTAATCTCACAAACCGCTATCCGGGCTTTGGAAATGTTAGAGTCCTCGGATGAAAAAAGAGAACACTTAAAAATTATATCCATGTTTTTGAAAGATCAACTTACCAAAAAGGGTTTTGAATTGGCTCCTACCACCTCTCATATAATTCCTGTTTTGCTGCAGTCTGAAAAAGAGGCTCTAGATTTTTCTGAAGCCTTAAAACTTCATGGATTCGATGTTCGTGCGATCCGTCCACCCACAGTTCCTAGGGCAAGATTACGATTAAGTCTAAACGCAAATCTGAGCCAAAAGGAGATCGAGAATTTTATAGTCGCAATGGAACAGACAAGAGAAGAACTGAAAGTAGATTCGAGGGACTAGTTCATATAATTATATTTGGTTTTCCCAATCTTTGATGCGCTTTTGGATTTCGGAGACATCAGCTTTCTTTGAAGCGGTCAGTGGGCTGACTATTGTTTTACGATTTTTTTTCATATATAAGAAGATACCAATGAGGCCTAAAATCCCGAATAAAAATAGGGTTCCATTGATCCAGCTGGAATCAGGTTTGGCTAATATTTTTTCTCCAAACCCATAAACTATCGAATCGACCATACCAGAATTACCATCATTTTTAAAATGTAAAACTACTGGATCACCCAGTATGTCGTCACCAAATCCATGTTCCATTTTATAAATGATATCATCTGCACTCATTCCGTCTTTGATTCTATTTTCGATGAAGTTTTTCAGATATGCGGAAGCCGTACACATATTAAAGGAACAAGATTGGATTGGCAAACTAGGTAAACAAATACATCTGATTTTGGATGTTACTTCTAAAAAAATCGAGATTTGTTTTGGATCCTTTAGGTTTGTTGTCGTACTCTGAGAAAATAGATAACTGGAGCTAAATAGAATTCCAAGAATAATTACTCTTACGAATGATTTAGATGAAAAATTCATTAGAAAAATCATCCGTTCCATACCTTGGTTTTTTTTTCTCCAATCGGAAGAAGTAAAAAGAGCCCAGTCAAAAAATATAACCCGGAGCCAATCCAAATCAATTTGACAAGAGGATTGATCCAAATTTCTAAATTGGCAACTAACTCTTTTGGAAATTGTAAGTAGAGCGATAGTTTTTCTGCCTGAGTGGCTCCCGTAAAATAGTAATTCATGAACATTAGCGGTAGATCCGGATTCTCAGAACTCATATCCGCCTTTTCGATCGCACCAAGTTGGATATAAAAATCTTCTTTTGGCAACGATAGAATTGCAGGTTCACTTGTTGGTATATGTGTTTCGAAGTCACCTGTTAGATGAGAGATTTGGGGATAAAATCTTCGTTCTGTAATGAGTTCAGCACTTTTGGAATTGCCTCGGTAAATTGTGAAGGTTCCTTCTTGGGATACGATCACATTCTGAATGTTAGGAGTAGTTCCAGTCCCTGAAATCAATACGGGTTTTATTTTTAAATTCGATGCTTCAATTTGATATCCACCTAAAATTCCTTTATCTATTGATGCATATACAACTTCCTCTGATGTAGGAGGTGTAAGCTGGTAATAAAACTTTATTGATGTATTTTGTTTGAATGCATTCCCGGCATAACCTATAAAAATCAAAACGAGCGAAAAATGAACTAAATAACCACCGTATCGGCGTTTGTTCTTAATTAATAGATTGTATGCGGCTAAAAAGAAATTTTCTTCCGGGTTTTGTTCCCTGCGAGCTTTGATACCCCGATAATATTCCTGGAATATTCCACCAAGCGTAAAACAGCCGATTCCAACTGTAAGGACAGAATAGATCTCCGCTAAAATATCACTGTATTCAGAACTTCCCTTTGTATAGGCATGGGAATAGAAAAAGATATAGCAAATTCCTCCGAAAACACCAAACAAAAATGGTTTTAATAAAGTTGTAAAAAAGACACTACCCGCACCTTTTTTCCAGGCCAATAATGGTGCAGATCCCATTAACAAAAGTAAAAAGATCCCTGCCGGAACACCCCAAGAATTAAACCAAGGTGCCTTAAATTCTTTCCCATAAAGTAGAGGCGAAAATACTCCGAGTAAAATTGCGGCCGTAGATAAAACCAAGAGAAAGTTGTTTAATAAAAAGCTTCCTTCCTTGGATGTAATTGCTTCTAAATTTCTTTCTGGGTTTAAGCTCTTTCTTCTATAGATTACAAATCCCGTAAAAAATAAAAAACTAATGATGATATAACCTAAGAAAGGTGTACCAATCGTCGATTTAGAAAAACTATGAGGACCCTCTAAAACTCCTGACCTTGTAATCCAGGTTCCAAGCAAACTAAAATGGAAGGCAAGGATAACTAAAATCATATTCCAAAATTTCAGCATTCCTCGGCGCTCCTGGATGACTACGGAGTGAACGAATGCTGAGGTGAGTAACCATGGCATAAGGGATGCATTTTCAACTGGGTCCCAGGCCCAATATCCTCCCCAACCTAACTCTTCGTAGGCCCATTTTGATCCGAGAAGAATGCCTGTTCCAAGAAAAAACCAAGAGAACAAAGTCCACTTCCGAATAAATTTCATCCAATCTTCTGATAGCTGTCCCGATACAAGAGCTGACATTGCAATCGCAAAAGGAATGGAGATACTCACATAACCAATGTAAAGGATCGGCGGATGAATGATCATTGCCCAGTGTTGGAGTAGGGGATTTAAGCCTCGGCCAGCAACAGCTTCCGGTTGAAATTCACGGAATGGTTGCGCATCTGCATAAAATACTGCCAAAAAACTAAAAAATCCTGAAAGTACAGCCAGGATAATGTTCATCACAGGAATTCGATCCTGGATCGATTTACGAGTTTGCCAAAGGACAACAAAGGTAAAAAAGTTTAAGATGAGATTCCAAAATAAAAGTGAGCCAGACGAACCTGACCAAATCGAAGTCATTTTATAAAAAAGTGGAAGGTGTTCGCTGGAATGCATCACCACATAATGATTGCTATAATCTGACCGCATTAGCTGCGTAAGTAAAACAATAAATGCCAGTAATATGATTGCGGGATTGGCCATAAGTGCGAGACGACCAATTTCGATACCTTTTCTATCTTTTTTGAGTAACCCATAAACGGTTTGTATTAGAGAAAAAGTGAGAACAGCGAGTGAAGAGGCTAAAAGTAATGTTCCAAAATTATTCATTTTTCTTCCGCATATCCAGCTTCATATTTTGAAGCACATTTTGCTTCAACGTGACTTGCGACTAGGATACCCTTTTCCATTTTGCCATCCACCCTTGCTCGTGCGCCTTCCTTGAATGCGTCAGGAAGAAGTGTTTCTCCTGTGAAAAATACGGGTATGGATCGTTCATTTAATTCTAAAGTGAACCTTGCTTTTTTTCCTTCTCGTACCAAGGATCCAACTTTTACAAACCCACGCACTCGCAAGTTTTGATCTGCATATTTTGCAGAACTGGCCGCAAGTTCGGAAGCATCTAGCAACAAAAAGGAAGTTTCCTTCGACGAAAAATAGGCAATCCCGCCAAGAGAGGTAGCAATCAGGAAAAGCAATGCGATAAATTTAGTATTCATATCCGTTTATTAGACTCAAATTCTGTCCTACTTCAGACTGTAAAAAGGGAAGGCAAGAGTCAAGTCCAACCTGCTCTCTTAGCGAAAATATCGTTACGCAAAGATTTTTCATAAATATCCTTTTATTTTATAAGAATAAATCCCGATCCATTCTTTTATAGCAATGTTTGACATTTCTAAATATGACGGAGAGGGAAGCCAGAGCTCTAAAGCAAGATTAACAAATGATAGTGATTTGTAATCTGTCGGGAAAGTAATAATATCCAACCCTTGTTTTTGGAACAAGGCTTCTGAGCGCAACATATGAAAGGCTGATGTGACGAGAATTATCTTTGTTAGCTGGTTGTCCTTTAGAATACGATCGGATTCAACAGCATTGTCCCTCGTATTTCTTGACTCCCGTTCTAAAAGAATATTTTCTTTTGGAACCCCGAGTCCAATCATGATTTTTTCTGCAAGATCGGCTTCTCGGATTTCGTTAGCAAATAAAGAACCCGAACCACCCGTAAAAAGAATTTTTTTTGCCTTCCCCGCTTTATAAATTTGGACGGCATCGAACAAACGATCAGCCGAATCCGTGAGTTCTGGTTTTGCTGAATGAAAAGAAAGTGTCCGAATCATTCCACCTAATACAACAACTACGTCCGCTTTGGGTAAACTCTCTATTTCCTTTGGCGGATATCTCTTCTCCAATGAGGATACGAGCGAATCAGAGACAAAAGCATTGGAAAAAAAATAGAGAAAAAAAAGTAGAAGAGCGAAGAGTTTTTTTGATGTTTTTTCCTTCATTCGAAACAAGAGGAGGATCGATAGGAGAAAGAAGATCGTATAAGGATATATAAAAATAGCGAGAATTTTGGAGAGGAAAAAAAAGATGGGATCCATAAATCTAAATGTAAGGAACGAAGGATTCTGGCAAGTGAACCTTCGATTCCTGTCCCTTTCCTGTCGAAGATACCCTTTTGCACGAGAAACCGTCAGGAGATCGCCTCATTTTATGAAAAATCTATCGAAACTGTTTTTTTTAGTTCCAGAACTATGAATATTCGAGTAACCTTGCTAGAAAAAAGGATGGTGAGCATGTTACGTAAGCTCGTTACAATATTCGTATTTATTGCCTGCATCTGCTTCTTTTCGGCAAATTTATTTGCGGAAGAACCAGTAACAACAGGTCAACCCACAGTACAAGAAGATTCAGGTCATTCCTCCCATGAAAAGGAAGCCCATGCGGATTTGCCATATTGGTCGGTCATCCCCTTTATTGCAATTTTACTTGCCATAGCCGTTCTTCCCATTGCTTCCCATAAAACAGAACACTGGTGGGAGAATAATAATAATAAGCTTACTGTTGCTGTAGGACTAGGCGCCATATCATTTATCGTTTTGCTTGTGTATGGTTATGGCCATGCCATTTTTCATACGGTAGTTTTTGATTACGTTCCGTTTATCATCCTTCTTGCTTCTTTGTTCTACATTTCTGGTGGGATTGTGATCAAAGGAGATATCCAGGCGACTCCACTTAACAACTCAATCTATCTGTTTATCGGAGCCTCCTTAGCCTCTTTTATCGGAACGACTGGTGCTTCTATGTTACTGATCCGACCTCTATTAAAAACAAACAGTGAAAGGAAACATGTGGTCCATACGGTTGTGTTTTTTATTTTTCTTGTTTCCAATATCGGTGGATCACTGACTCCACTTGGGGATCCACCTTTGTTCCTAGGATACTTAAAAGGAGTTCCGTTCACTTGGACCTTTGGACTGCTTCCAGAAATGTTATTCGCCTCTATCATTCTTTTGACTGTTTACTTTGTTTGGGATACATTGGCTTATAAAAAAGAGGCCAAAAAAGATATTCAGAAGGATATAAAAACTGCGATTCCATTTTCCATTGGTGGCCAGGTAAATTTTGTATGGTTGTTAGGTGTGATTCTTTCTGTAGCATTTTTAAACAGCAATTATATACCCGCAATTGCTTCGAATCCATTTCTCGGATTCATTCGCGAAGCGGTATTGTTAGTTTTGATAGCAGCATCCAAATATACTTCAAAAGCTGAATTCAGAAAGTTTAATAATTTTACACTTCATCCCATACAAGAAGTAGCTTATCTGTTTATCGGTATTTTTATTACCATGATCCCAGCTCTCGTTTTATTAGAGGCACATGGAAAAGAACTTGGGATTACAGAAAGATGGCATTTCTTTTGGGCAACAGGCATCTTTTCTTCTGTCTTAGACAATGCACCGACTTACCTGACATTTGGTTCCCTTGCTTCCGGCCTTCTAACACCAGCAGGTGCGAGTCCGCTTACGCTTGGTCAGTTCATTGGCAATGCAGGTGCGGAAGAAATTCTCAAAGCTATTTCTGTCGGAGCCGTGTTTATGGGAGCCAATACTTATATTGGAAATGCGCCTAATTTTATGGTGAAATCTGTAGCAGAAGAAAACAAAGTAAAAATGCCATCTTTTGGTGGATACTTAGCATACTCTGTAGGAATTCTCATTCCAGTGTTCATTTTAATGACTTTCGTCTTTTTTATCTAGACGATGCCTTAGGTGTAGAGGAAGACCTCTGCACCTAACTTATTTTGTTCCTGATCCTCGACTTACTCTTCTTTTAATTCTTCTATTTTATTTAATCCGACACCAAGGGCAATTCCCACCAAAAGTGCGATTCCAGGTATAACCGTCTCTGAAAAGTTTTGTGGCAGTATGTTCTTTGCAGTCGCAATTTGAATGTCTCGTTTAACTTCACCGCTTCGACCTACAATAGTTTGTCCATTGGCATAATCTTTAAAAGGCCATAAAATAAAAAACGATCCGAGAATTAAGCCTAATAAAAAAGTCATCGTATGTGATTTGTATTTCTTAAATAGCCATTTGACAAAATGTGTGAAGATGATTAGACCAAGGAGACATCCAAGGGCAAATGCACCAAGAAATAAAATGGAATCAAATGCAAGTATGTTAGAAAGTTTGCTGATTACAATTTGATATTCACCAAGAACGAGCATAATATAAGAACCGGAAATACCAGGCAAAATCATTGCTGAAATCGCTATCGCACCTGTGATAAAAGCGATAAGCGGATTTTCTGAACCTGAGGTATCTCCCATAAATAAACTGGGAACAACTGTTAGTGCAATGCCTGGAATGAGATAGATCCATTCCGTAATTCCATGATTTTCAATCAATTTATAAGGAACAGAAAGTGAAGGAATGATAAGACCGATAAACAAAGCTAAGGTGGGTGCTGGATGATTTTGTAAAAGAAATTGAATGAGTTTAGCCCCTGATATCACTGACAATAAAAGTCCAAAGCCTAAAAAGACTAGGAACCAGAAATCAATGCGTTTCAATTCCTTTCTAAAATGTTCCCTTTTGATAGGATTTGTAAATCCGACTAAAAACTGAAAAGTAACGGAAAGTGTGACGCCGTTAATAGCGGTAATTGCCGTGATCAATCTATCATAAAGACCAAGGATCAAAGCAAAGGTTCCTCCTGAGACACCTGGGATGAGGTTTGCAATCCCAATTAAAAAACCGTTCAAAATACAAAATAGAATTTCTTTTTTAGTTAATGGCATAGAAGAAAGAGTTTTATCTTCTAAATCTCTAGGCAAGATTTTTTCTTGATTGTATGAGCCTGAAACGAACTAGAAAATAGATACTGATATAGACCAGAAGAATGCCGACGTAAAAGGACAGAATTGGCACTTCATAGGGTAAGAGTTTTAACTTAAAAAGAGAAAAAACTACCATCGCCGGTAGATTACAAAATACCATCACAAAACAAGTCCCAGATTTACCTAACTTTGTTTCTGTCAGAAATTGATACAAATGTTCTCTGTGTGCATAAAAAATATTTTTCTTTTGGTAGATTCGTATAAGTATAGTTAGTATCCCGTCTATCCAGAAGATTGGAAAAAGAAAAAAAAGTTCAGCTAACTCGAAAGTTTTATTTTCTTCCGTGACTGCCAAAAGTGGAAAGGTTATCAATAAAAAACCGAGCGCCAAGGATCCGCTATCGCCCATAAACAATTTGGCTTTAGGAAAATTAAAAAAAGCGAAACCAGACAGCGATAAAATGAGTAAAAGAAGAAGAATATGGTAGGATCCGCCTGGTAAAAATCCCTTTGAAAACATGGGAATCCAAAGGCTCGCACTCATAAAAAAAGTCCCGACCAAATAGAGATCCAGCCCATCCATAAAATTCACTAGATTCACAATGAAGATGATGAGAAAACCCAATATAAAGATCGAGAGAATAGGATTTAAGAATTGGATACCGAAAAGAGAGAGCTTCGGTTCTACGAGAAATACCCACAAAAATCCAAATACCAGCTCGACAAACAACCTTGTGTTAGGTGAAAGATGGAAAAGATCATCTAAAAAACCGAGCATACAAAAAAACATTGTGCCAAGAAGTAAATATCTGGTTTGAGTCGGAAATATAGTTTGTTCTTTGTATTGAAATAAATACAGAAATGCAAACAGTAGGAAAAGGGGGATAAATACCATGCCACCAGATTTTTTTGTCGTTTCTGAGTGTAAGCTACGCGCGTTGGGAATGTCCTTGATACCAACCCGACTCCACACGTAAATTGCATGTAAAAAGATGCTGGTAATGGCAAAAACAGCCATATATCCAAAAAACTGGAGCTCCATTTCCTCAAGAATTTAGAACTAGCCTCATTTTGGCAGTTTTTTATTGCAAAAATGAGTCCCCATTCCAGTTTTAAATTTATGTTTCAGGGCGTCTATACCGCAGTCATCACTCCTTTTCGAAATGGCAAAATCGATTACGAAAGTTATTTTAAAATCCTTGAGAACCAAATCAGCTCAGGAGTAGCAGGTGTTGTTCCATGTGGTACAACGGGCGAATCCCCCACTTTATCGTATGAAGAACACAAAGAATTGATCCAAAAAACAGTCCAGATTGTGGCCAAACGGATCCAAGTGATTGCGGGAACAGGTTCCAATTCGACAGCGGAAGCCATTGAACTCACCGAAAGCGCATGTGATGATGGAGTGGATGGGATTCTCTCTGTAAATCCATATTACAACAAACCCACCCAAGAAGGTCTATTTTTACACTTCCAAGAAGTAGCAAAACATTCCAACAAACCCATTATGTTATACAACATACCTGGTCGAACGAATGTTAATTTATTGCCAGAAACAGTCGCAAGACTGTCAAAGATTAAGAATATAACTGCTATTAAAGAAGCAACTGGTGATTTAGGTCAAATGGCAAAAGTCATCTCCTTAACAGAAGCCCCTTTTCAGCTTTTGTCAGGAGATGACAACTTAACACTTCCCGTTTTGTCTTTGGGTGGATCGGGTGTTGTATCCGTTGTTTCTAATTTATTTCCAAGGGCTTGCGTCGATATGGTTTCCCTTTTCCAAAGAGGTGAAATTGCCGCGAGTCGTAATATCTACTTTAAACTATTGCCAGTTTTTATCAATGCGTTCATCGAAACGAATCCTATTCCGATCAAAGCCGCTATGAGTTGGTTTGGTTATTGTCAAAATGAACTTCGATTGCCCATGACCTCTATAACTGAAGGGTCTGGTTCAGAAAATTTTAAAAAAATAGTTTTTCAATTAAAAGAGGAAGGCATTGTCTAAATTAAAAATTGGGCTCATTGGCGCGAACGGTAGGATGGGTAAAGCCATCATCCAAGTCCTTTCTCTCTCCCAGAAATCAATTCTAAGCTCTGCGACTGTTCGCGCTGGTTCCGTATATGAGGGATTTGATTCCGGAATTCATTCTGGTATCAAAGAGACAGGAGTGATATTTCATTCAGATTTAGTAAAAGCTTGTAAACTTTCAGATGTAATTATTGACTTCAGTTCGCACACCAGTTTTTCAGATAATCTTTCGATTGCTGTGGATGAAAAAAAACCGATTGTGATTGGAACAACAGGTCTTACCGATTCAGAAAAATCTCAAATCCAAGCGGCATCTACGCATATTCCCATCGTCTTCTCGCCTAATATGTCGGTAGGTGTAAACTTGCTATTTAAGTTAACCGAAATTGCCGCCAAAGTTTTGTTAGATGAATTCGATGTGGAAGTATTGGACATTCACCATCGTCATAAAAAAGATTCTCCTTCTGGTACGGCGCAGCACCTAAAAGACGTTTTGCTTAAGTCATTAGAAAGGGATGAAAAAAATGTTATCTACGGAAGACACGGAATGTATCCTGAGCGTGATCCGAAGGAAATTGCCATTCATACCATGCGGGCAGGTGAAGTGATAGGTGATCACACAGTATTTTTCTTTAGTCCCGAAGAAAGGATAGAAATTTCTCATAAAGCCCAAGACAGAAAAACCTTTGCAGTTGGAGCCGTTAAAGCGGCCGAGTTTTTATCTGATAAATCCAAAGGCCTCTATAATATGTTTGATGTATTAGGTATATAGATTGGATTTTTTACGAGGACTATATATCATTCCTTGGAGTAAAAATTATATCTCTATAGGTTTAGATATACTCATCGTATCTTTTATTATTTATAAAACATATACTACACTTCGTCGCACCAGAGGATTACAATTATTACTCGGTGTTGGCGTGATTTGGATCTCTGGAAGCTTAGCGGAATATCTAAATTTTGAATTATTGGAATGGATTCTAACGAACATTCGACCAGCCCTTGTTTTTGCGATTATTGTTCTGCTTCAACCAGAACTACGTCGAATCACAGGGGACTTTACCAGGATACGACTCCTAAGATTATTTTTTTTAAAACCAGTGTTTGATCTTGATCCGATCATTGATGCAGTTCGGAGTATGGCGACTCAAAAAGTGGGTTCATTGATTGTTCTCGTGAAGGACATTAGCTTAAAGGAGATTTCTGAGAATGCTGTGAATATCGATGCAGTTGTTTCGTCTGAGTTACTTCAATCGATCTTTTTTAAAAATAGTCCATTACATGACGGTGCAGTGATCATTGAACAGAACCGAATTATTTCTGCGGCATCTTATTTGCCAATGAGTAGCAATTTAGAAATCTCAACCATGGGTGCAAGGCATAGATCTGCATTAGGTTTGAGTGAAGAGTCTGATTCCATTATCATCGTAACATCTGAAGAGACAGGCGAAATTACTGTCTGTTATGCGGGAGAAATGTATCACCCAGTGAAGGCACTGGAACTGAAGGCACTCGTAAGTGGTCTTATGGCCGGAAATAGAAAAATTATCAAAGAGGAAGATAAAAAAAGACCAAAAGAAAAGGGAGCCGGTATCCAATCATGATAAGAAGTATTTTTGAAAAAATATTTCGGAATTGGAAAGCAAAACTTGTTTCCTTGCTCATTGCTTGTTTTTTTTATATCAATTTGCAGAACTCCAAAATCCTAATTAAAACAATAAACGTACCTGTCGAGTATCCTAAGTTAAGTGGCAATTTATCATACGCAAAAAATCCCGAAAAAACAATCCCAGTAAGAGTAGAAGGCCTTAAGGATGTGGTAAATTACTACTCTCAGTTTATGAAGGCCGTCATTGAGCCGGAGGATGTTCAGTTTGGAGTTACAGAAGCACCTATTAAAAAAATCGTTGGTGTACCGAATGGTGTAAAAGTAACAAAACTTAAAAAAACGGTTCCAGTCGAGATCGAGTCGCGAGGTTTAAAGGTTGTTTCTTTAGAAGTTGTTTTTGAAGGGAATCCGCCACCTAATTATGAAAAGTTGACGCAAATTTTAAGTCCATCCCGAGTAACAGTTTCTGGAAAACCTCAAGATTTAGAAAAAATTTCCAAGATCACTTTACCCGAAATCAGTCTCGTAGAAAAACGTGAACCGTTTGCCAAAACCGTAAGAATTCCAGATCTTCCGAAAGGCCTGAGTTTGTTAGGCTCTAGGGACGTTACGGTCAATGTTAATATCATACCATTGTCCTATAAAACGGGGGAACAAACCGCTGCTGGAATACCTATCGTATGCACAGGACTTGATCCAAGACTCGAAGCGGAATTTTCAGAGGAACAATTGGCTATACGCTATTTTTCCCTCAAACCCATTCGCTCGGCACAAATATTAACAGGAATAGTAGCACAGGTTCCATGCAACTATATCTATGATCCAGTCAAAAAGAAGATCATTCCTGAGTTACAACCGCAGATAGCAAAAGTAAGAGTCGTTAAAAATAAAGATCTAAAGGGAATTGAAATCCTTCAATCCAACCCTGAAAAAATTGAAATACGTTATAGAGTTAAAGATGGAATCGAATTTCCTGGCAATGATTCTGATCCCGGCGACGATGGAAGTGGGTTAGGTGATCCTAATATTTGGCGGGGATCAGATAAATCTTAACCGTACTTAATTTTTTAAAAAAATTATAAATCTCTTGGAAACACTCTTCTGGATTTTCCCATTGTGGGTAATGTCCGATCTCATCCCATTTGATGATCTTTGCATTTTTGATAGGCATTTTTTCAATTTCCTCAATGAGATGTCTGCCACTCACAGGATCGCTTCCGCCATTGATGAAAAGTAAAGGAACATCTGTTTTAGTTAAAACACCTACCCACCTTTCCTGGTTTTCCTTTCGATCCTTGATATAATGCAATAATTTATGTCCGAGTTTGATTTTGCCTGGATACAAAATCAATTTCCAAAGTGTATTTAACTCTTTTTGATTTGGTTTGGTGTTAGGTCCGAAAACTTCCGAAAAAGCTTTTTCAAATTTTTTTTGGTCCATCAATTTCGTGAGAAGGGCGCCAAGAATTGGGTAAGTGAGAAGTTTTTGGGTAAACGTAGGTCTATGTAATCTTGGGATGAGACCTCCATTTAAAAATACAGCTCCATCAATTTCATATTTTCTATCTGCGGATTCAAAATGTCGTGCGAGGATTTCTTGGCCGACGCTGACCGCATAATCGTGAAAAACAAATTTAACTCGTTTCAGTGCGTTTTTTACAATAAAATTCTCAACGATATCAGTTTGTTCTGCGATGGAGTATTGATGATTTTTAGGTTTCGATGAGTAACCAAATCCTAAGAAGTCGATGGCAAAGGTATTGAAATGACGACTGAGGCCTGCAAAGATTTTTGAATAATCCCAGGAGGAAGTTGGGAATCCGTGCAATAAAATCAGATGATATCCGCGACCCTCGTTGATATAAAAAATCTGGTGTTTTTGGAATTCAAAAAATTTTCCTTTGGCCAACCATTCCGTCGAGTTTAATTTTGGGAAAGTAGTTTCGGTCATAAATTCTGCATCATATAAGGCATGTTATAAAATCGGAAAAGGAGGCACTATGTTGCCTCTTCCTCCGCCAGCCATGTTCGTAAGAGTTGTGCCACATCTTCTGGTTTTTCTTTCGCAAGGTTGATAGCATTTTCCAGTAGTTCTCTTCTCAGTTTTTCATCAAGAGAGAGTTCGACCTCTGCTCCCCCTTCATCCATAACGCGAAGTGCAGCTTCGCGCATCATCTGTTGTTGTGCGGCAAGCTCTTCTTCTCTGAGTCTTCTTCTTCGTGCCATTTCTTTTTTGATCGCACGGTAGACGAGAACAGCCAAAATCAAAAGGATGAGTATGATAAGCGAAGCTATCACCATGTTTCGAATTGCTCTTTGTCTTTGGTATTCTTCATCCTCAGCTCGAAACTGGTCCGTTCTATCTTTCGGAATCGTTATGACACTTATTTGATCTCCGCGTGGTCTCGTATAACCGATGGCAGCTTCTAAATTTTTACGAATAAGTTTAAGATCAGACTCGGCAACGGGAAGGTACTTCCTTTCGTATCCTGTTCCATCATCTTTTTCCTTTCTTTCCCAAACTCCATCCACGACAACAGAAAGTCCTATTTTATCGATTTTCCAAGGCTGTCGTTTGATATCTTTTACTCGTTTATTAAATTCGTAGTTATTGATATTCTCATCTTTTGAATACTCTGCCTTTTGGTAATCTGTATCCTTGTATCCTGGTGGCAAATTGGGCTCTGTTCCGGCTGGGCCATCTGGAGTGAAGCCCCGACCCTTGAATGCTTCTTTAGTTTCTTTAGAAGATACTTTTAAAGAATAACCATCAACTAACTTTCGTTCAGAGTAAGGAGTATCTGGGTTATCATATTCAGCCACTACAGGCATAACTTCATTTTCTGTAAGTGATTCTTGATCCCAATTTAAAACATATTCAAAACGAGTAATATCAACTCTATCTTCACCACCTAAATACCATCGTAAGGTATTTCGAATGTCGATTAGTCGTTTTACACGTTCTTCTTCTTCAATTCTTAGTTTTTCTTGAACGATTCGAAGTTCCAGTCTCTCTTTTTCTAGATCTTCTTCAAAGTCAGAAATTATTTTACCATCTGCATCTGCTACACTTACGTTTTCTGGTTTTAGTTTTGGGACCGCGCGCGCAACTAAGTTTACAATTCCTTTCACTTCCTTTTTGCTAAGACCTTCTACACCAGGTCTGAAATGTAATATAACACTTGCTTTTACGGGATAAGAATTGGCTTCAAAAAGATCTGCCTCTGGCATAGCGATATTGACATCGGCTTTTTCGATGGGACGAAGAGTCATCAGTGATTTTTCAATGGCACCCTTTAACGCACGATATTTTTTGATATCTTTGTCAAATTGTGTTTCGGTAAACTTTTCGATATCAAAGAGTTCCCAACCACTCACGCCCGCAGGGATTAGGTTTTCTTGGGCGAGTTTTGTAACGATTTCTTGTCTCACATCTGGATCGACAGTGATGATGGAAGTATCGCTTGTCCCATAACTATAACCTAACGCGTCTAACTTTTTAGTGACTTCGGAAAAATCCTTTGGATCTAAGTCTTTAAACAAAACAATTCTGTTTTTTGAAGAGGAAACATTCGAAAGAATCACAACGGCAGCAACGACAACGAGTAGAACCCCACCCAATATCAATTTTTTAGTATTGTCTAATTTATTAAAGAGTTCCTTTATATTATCGAGTATCTTTTGTATTGGTTCAGGCATAGTTAGGGCGACATCCTATAATGGGACATAATGCCATCTCAAGCCCTTTTTGTACAAGTATTTTTCTATATTTTCTCTTGCGACTGTGTTATAAACGCAAACCCTTTCCTTGTGGATTCTATCTATACCATCGATTGTTTATACGCCGGAATGCCGGAAACCGCTTGTGCCTACCTCGTTATCGAGGGAGATCGGGCAACCTTCGTCGAGACAAATACGACGCATGCTGTCCCGCATCTACTCGCCAAACTAGATTCGCTCGGTATCCCTCGGTCCCATGTGGATTATGTGATCATCACCCATGTGCATCTGGACCACGCAGGAGGGGCTTCTGCCTTGATGAAGGTTTGCCCGAATGCTACCTTACTCGCGCATCCGAAAGCAGCCAGACACATGGTAAATCCGCAAAGACTGGTCGAAAGTAGTAAACTGGTTTATGGGGAAGAAAATTTTCAGAAATTATATGGGGAAATTGAACCGATTTCTGAATCGCGAGTGCGAGTGATGTTAGATGGCGAGAAATTGAAATGGGGAAATCGACACTTCCAATTTTTATATACCCGTGGTCATGCCAACCACCACTTTTGTATCTATGACTCGGCTTCGAATTCTATTTTTACGGGAGATAGTTTTGGGATATCTTATCCAAAAATGGAAGGAGGCGGAAGATTTATATTCCCAACCACGACCCCAACTGATTTTCATAGTGAGGAGGGCATTCGGTCAGCGGAATTGATAGTGTCGACAGGAGCCGAAAAAGCTTATTTAACTCATTTTGGGTTTATCGAAAATTTAGGAGATTTATCCAAACATCTAACGAAAGGTTTACGGCTTTGTCAAACAGCAATCGAAGAAGTAAAATTGGAACTTAAAAAATCTCCTCACATAGAAGAAAATCAAATCCAGAAAAGTTTTCAGAAAAAAGTGAAAGAGATTATCCTAACATTGGCAAACGATCAGAACGTAAATTTGACTGAGAAAGATTGGAAATTATTGCAACTGGATGTTGAGTTGAATGCGCAGGGTTTAGCGTTTGCTTTAAAAAGGAATCCGTAAGCGTTAGGTTGCATCAAGTGAAATTTTTTTGGATATGTTTGGTCTATGTTTTTTATTTTTGTACATGTTCCTCGGAAATCCGAGAGCTGGATCGTTCCGAACATCGGATTGAAATACGGTTTGAATGCGACGAATTCGAAGATAGTTTTTATTATCCGACGCCTCGCTTAGAGTCAAAGGACTTACTTACTGTAATGGGAGAGATGTCTTTAAAAGAAAATCCATCGATACGATTTATTTCCACAAACCAAAGTGTTGAAATTATGGAAGTGAATGGGAGAAAAACTTCTTGGAAGGAAGTTTGGTTTATTTACTTGAATGGGAAAAAAATTTCATCTTTTGATTTAAAAAATGGCGTTCGCGTTGGAGAAAAGGACACGATCAAAATTCGGCTAGAGTTCACCGAACGCGTGTTTGGCCAGCCAACCAAACACGGCGAAGGAAAAGACTAAATTATCTCAATTGAGTGAGTTCTCGGTAAGCACGGATAAATCCGTCTGACATCGTTTTTGCGAAGGTAAGAGAAATACGGGCTTTTTCAGCAGCAATCATCACTTCATGTAATTCCACCGAATTCGGATCAAAAACAATTTTTTGCGTCAATTCATCGGCTTCCACTTGTTGGTCATTGACCTGTTCAAAAGCTTTTTTCATGGCATCCGCAAATGTACCTGCTATCTCATCTGGCGATTTTGCGAGGTCAGTTTTTCCGTAATGTCTGGAATCAGTTCGATTTACCGAAACTTTGTCGCCAGCAGGCAAAAGAGAATGAGGTCTCATAGAACGAGAAAAGTTCTGGGAGGAAGAAAGCGAGGAAATAGAATCAATGGCCATGTTGAAAGTCCTTCTAAACTAGAGTGTCGGGACTTCTTGAAATACCTTTAGAAAAAAATATGTCTCTTTTCTTATTTCCCAGGAAAAGTGAAGAAGGGATTCGAATAATTATGAAAAATGGGTATGGTTGGTCGTACTTTTGTAAGCCGAAACTTTGCAAAAGAGGAGGCCGAACTATCTATAGAATCCCCCACATAATAACCAAGAAGCATGCCACCATCACAACTATTTGTCATGGTGAACGGAACATTGAATCCAGTTTCTCCGCGAAATCCGTATTCCACGATTTTACCAAGTGGGTCAACGCGGACGAGACCGAGCGTCGGCAAACCAGGGGAACCGTTATAACCTGGACCATAACCTGGATCATTTAGGTAAGGCGAAAATGTAAAAAAACCTTCCTTTTTTACATCTTGGAAAATTGAATAAATCGATCCAGGATCAGACTGCGGTCCACCAAGATAGGTCACATAACTCACATTTAGCGTTGAATTGAATTTTACTAGAAACTGGTCAGCACTCCCTTGGTAGTTTCTTGCGCGAACGGAATCAAGTCCTTGGAATTCCGCATTTGTGATTGACGCCACTAACATTTCGTTCGGTACTTCGGACTCAACGGGAAGTGGGAGAATTGGATTTGTTTGTCCTGCCTGAGTGAGTAAAAAAGTGTGGCGTAGGTATTGACCATCTGCATCAAATTGTGCCACAAGAAATTCTTTTCTCGGTATGGAGCCTGTATGGTTTTGGACGAATTTTGAATAGGCAGAATCGAGGGGTTCTCTCTCAAACCCAAAGGTAGTGATCGTATCGTTTGAGGAAACAGCCACTCTTTCGGCGCTTCTAATATTTCCTGCCGTTGCTCCGCCGAAAAAGTGTGCCCAAACTGGCGTTCCAGTCGCTCTAAGGCGCATAACAAAAGCTGAATTTTGTACAATGGTGGCTGATAATTTTAAAATGCTTCCTGGAAAAGTTGAGATTCCATTTGTATTCGATTCACCTGAAACAATCAAATCACCTCCACTGAGTTTGGCGATGGAGTAGGCTTTATTGTTCCCACTGTTAACTCCAAAATACGTGTTCCAAAGGATACTTCCATCTTTTGCCATATGGAATACTGCTACATTGGATGATGGCGTGGTAAAAGCGTTTATTGGAGAGCCTACCGAAGAGGAAGCGGAAAACGCTAAATAAACACCTGAATCTGACTCGAGGAGTCCTACGTGATTCCCGGCACTCGTTGCAACCCCGAGAGTTCGCGACCACTCCACGACACCAGTTTCGGTGAATTTAAACAACATCGCATTTCGCGAAGAGCCTGTATCTTCTGTTCCAGAAAAAGTTCCTAAGTTCTTTTCTGGGTTAAAGGTTCCGATACCAAACACATAGATGGCTTTGTCTTTTGTCTGTAAAATTTGGATCGGAGTCAGGGCTTCTTTTACAGTGACAGATCGGTAGCTGGGTTCATAAACGAACGTTGTCGCATCACAGACGGATCTAGGGCGGATATATTCTTGCCAAAGAAGTTGGTTTAAAGCGGCTTGGGACCGAGTGTCTCCTGGGTTTTTAAAATCTAAGGGACTACAAAAAGGAAATAAAAGCAATAACGAGAAAAATAAAAAAAAGTGCAGAATAGCTTTCATAAAATCTAGGGACACTCGCTTAGTTTAACAGCTTAAGCGAACGTGTTTTGCAAGAAAATCCAAATTTTAAGGCATCCAAACGAGACAAATGACAGAAATATCTTGGCTTTATGCCCTACCGATTTCCATGGCTTTGTTGAACATTGCTTTCGTACCATTGATCATTTGGACATTTGCTTCGTAAGACCTGGATGCCGAAATCATATCTGTCATTTCCGTTACGATATTGATGTTTGGAAATTCCACGTAACCTTTTTTGGGTCCAGTTTGAATCGCATCGGGGTGAGTAGGATCATAAGTTAGGCGCAGTGGACTCATGTCTTTTTCAATCTTCATAACTTTAACCCCCTTACCTTCGCCAGGTGAGACACCAAATGGATAAACAGGGCTGTTATATCTGGTTCGGAGATTTACAGGTGTTAAAATGACTCGGTCTCTGCGAAAGGGTCCGTCACCATTTGTATTTCTCGTTGTTGTTGCATTGGCGATGTTATTTGAGATAACATCCATTCGTAGACGTTGTGCAGATAATCCCGTAGCAGATACATTGATTGAATCAAACATTCCCATATTTTTATCCTATCTGGTAATTTTTAAGTACTACGCATAACAATGTTTAGAAGTCTGTTATTTTGATTGAGTCGTTCAATCATCAAATTATAAGTCATTTGGTTTTGGTTGGCTTCCACGATTTCTTTTTCGATATCGACATTGTTTCCGTCAGGTCGCATGGTCGTGAGATAATCAATATTCACTTTAGGTTTCACATCGCGGTAGTCCAAGGGTTTAAAAAACTCGATATGTTTTTCGTTCGAAATTTTTGTTGGGACAGCTTTTTCTTTTTCAATCTTCTCTGATTCGAATGCTCTTCGAAGTGCGGATTCAAATACTACTTCAGATCTTTTAAAATGAGGAACATCTGCATTAGCAATGTTATCCGTTAAGACTTTCCGTTTGGTCATACCAGCGTTTAAGCCTCTTTCCAATAGGTCTTGCGTCTTCATGAAATGTGTTTCTGCAAACATAGATTCCCTCTTGGTTTAACTTTCGACCGGTTTACCTTCCAGGATTAGCATTTTATGTCCCTTTTCTTCTCGTTTTTTATCACGATTTTCGGCAACTTCCTCAAAATATTTCTCATAGTACGGGAAATTGGTCCCCATGATCCTATCCCATACATTGAAATAGAGACTATAATTGCCCTGAAACTTCTGGTGGTGTAAGTTGTGGTGGGTCGAAGTATTGATCCATTTTGTGACCGGGTTTTTTAACCAAGACTTTGGAAAAAATTCATAACCGAGATGCCACCAAATGTTCAATATCATGGCATAAAAGGTATGGAAAAGGAGGACGTAGTAGTGGATCGGCACAACCATTACAAAGAGCACTAAGTAGATACTTTCAAGAAAAGCTTCCGTAATCTGGAAACGATAAGCCGCCAAAGGGGAGGGATTGACCGACATATGATGTTCCGAATGAACATATGGATAAACCTTTTTTAGGTGAGCAAACCTATGCATCCAATAGAACCAAGTTTCGTGCCAAATAGTGAGGAGAAAAAAACTTACGAATAAATACAAAATAGCCCAGCTGCCTTGGACTTCTCCAAAATATACAAAACCTGGGATTACTTTCATTTTCACCAAAGTAATGTTTGTCGTTGCGACGAGAGTAAAAACGATTAAAGTGACAGCGGATTGGCGGAACTCTTGCCATACCTTTTCGACTTTGGGATATGTTTTTTGAATTCTAAATCGTTCAAAATAGTTTTTTTTCCATAGATAGAAGAATAAAAAAGCAAAACCCGCAATCGGATAATAGCGGAGAAAATTTAAAGTTAGTTGGATGGTCGATACCTTAGTCACACAATCCATTACGAGTTCACATTGCACAGGACCCATTTGAGCCTCCTCATCAGTGAAACTAGTTTAACAAAAACAAAAACTTCCTTCGACCGATTGTATCCATTCGGAAGAAAAAAAGAATCCGACTTTATGAATTCGGACGTTTTTGTTTTCGATACTCGGTTGGGCTCATTCCAGTTTCCCTTTTAAATGCGTCGTAAAAGGTAGATTTGGAAGGGAATCCAACTTCATATGCGATGGATAAAATCGTCTTTTCCGGTGCATTCAGGCAAAGCTCCTTTGCTTCTTGAATTCTATAAAAGTTTAGGTAGGAAAAAAAATTTTTACCGAGGTGAAGGTTTAAAAATTCGGAGAGTTGGTGCTGTGATACACCCAATTCTTGCGAAAGTTCTCCTAAACTAATTTCATCGTTTCGATAGAATTTTTTTGTCGTCATGAGGTGTTCTAATTTCTCACCTAATTCACTTATATTGATGGATTTCAGTTGTGAAATTTGGTATTTTTTTTCTTCGATCACGATTTGATTGATTTCATGAACGAGCAAAGGATTTCTTTGCCGGAGCAAAAAAACTAATATCGTTATCAGACCTATGACACAAGAAACGATCTCTAATCCATGTCTTTTCTGAAAATAAAGTGTCCAGAGACCGATACAAGCTGCAAATGCGCCAAGAACGATGACATACAAAACGAGTCTTAGGTGGGCGGAGTGTTTCAATGTCTGCCATCGCAAAAATTTAGAGAGTTGCCAAAAAACCGAGACGGTGGCAACAAAAATGGGCGTCACGGCAATGGTAATCGCAATTTTCACTTGGATGGGAACTCGAAGATCTGGGTATTGCCGGATCAGTAAAATTTTTTCCTCTGCACTGCTTGTATATAGTGGAAAAAGAAGCACAATAGCCAAAAGAGACGGAATGAGTTCAATGAAACGAAAGGGTAAGGTGTTTTTACCTTCCGTCCAAAATATAGAAAAATAACGGAAAAGGATGGAACCAAAAAAAGCCGTAAAAGGGAGGTGAAGCAAATAAAAATGCGGATAGATCAAATAACCCTGCGCACCAATAAAAAAAGTATGAAACTGAAAAATACCAGCCAGAAAAAAAAGACAGGCTTGGAGATAAACTTGAGAACTTTTTTCTTTCGCGACAAGTTCCCCAAACGTAAATAATAGAGATAGACATGCGGTAAAAAAAATAAACAGCAATTTCCCGTCGTGTATGTCCATTCTGTCTCATCAAAATCCTAGCCATTTGAAAATCAAAATAAAATCACTTGCCAGAAATCATAAGTTTCCTATGATTTAGGGAATCCTCGTGGCAGAAACTGCTAAATCCATCCGTCTCCTCTGGGAGGGTAGTGTCCTAGAAGTCTACCTTCCGGTTACCTTAACCTTCCACCAAACACCTACGATTTGGAAACTGGCGGAATCAGAATTAAAACAAAGATCACCAAGTTTGATTCGAGTCTTTGCTTCAGAATTAAAGAATGCTGATAGTTCTGGTTTTGCCTTTATCCAATTCTTGAAAAAAAATCAAGATGATAATAATGCTCGGTTCGAGATGCAAGCATTAGGTGACAAATTTACTTCGATGTATCAGACAGCGATCAGTAAAAATAAAACCCTAGACCGTAATATTGAATCGCTTGGTTATTCGGAACAAGTCGGGAAGTATACGATTGATTGGATCAAAGAATTTTCTTTTCTTGTCGCATTCACAGGAGAATTGACCGTTTCGTTTTGGCGTTCAGTATTACACCCTTCCCGGATTCGCTGGAAGGATGTGTTCAGAGTTTCGGAATCCATGGGAGTCAATGCTTTTCCGATCATCGCCATGATTGGATTTTTACTCGGACTCATCATGTCTTTCCAATCGGCCATTCCGATGCGAAGATTTGGTGCAGAAATCTTCGTCGCCAATTTGGTTGGCCTTTCTTTGTTTCGAGAACTCGGTCCACTTATGACGGCATTTATTTTATCGGGTAGGTCTGGATCTGCATTTGCGGCCGAGCTTGGGACTATGAAGGTTTCTGAAGAAATTGACGCTTTGACAACTATGGGTTTGCCGCCTGTTCAATTTTTAATTGTACCTCGGTTAGTTGCTTCGCTTCTTATGACACCATTACTAACGATGATTTTTAATCTCTTTGGACTCATTGGCGGTGCAATCGTACTCATGAGCTTTGGTTTCCCACTCGTTACTTTTATCAACCAAGTGAATATAGCTGTCGGCTTCAATGATATCGCAGGTGGAATGTTAAAATCTTACTTTTTTGGGATGATCATTGCGGCTATCGGATGTTATCGGGGACTTAAAACAACAACAGGGGCGGGTGCAGTTGGAGAATCGACTACTGCTGCTGTTGTAGGTTCGATTATTTTAGTCTCCTTGTTAGATGGAATATTTTCTGTTTTGTATTTTTATTTAGGAATATAAGATGGCGGAGACTCTGATAAAAGTAGAACATCTTACCACAGGATATGGAAATACTGTTATCATGAATGACATTTCTTTTGAAGTAAAACGCGGAGAAATATTTGGAATCCTAGGTGGTTCAGGCTGTGGGAAATCTACGGTACTAAAAAACATGATCGGTTTAACCGCACCAATTTCGGGAAAAATTTTGATCGAAGAAGATGATATCGTGAGAGCCTCTGGCAAAGATAGAATTCGTATTTGGAACAAAATCGGTGTGATGTACCAGCAAAGTGCCTTATTCGGCTCCATGACTTTGCTTCAAAATATAAAACTTCCTTTGGAAGAATTTACAAATTTACCGGTCGAAGCAATGGATACTATTGCTAAAATGAAACTAAAGTTAGTTGGTCTTGAGGCATACTCAGAGTTGATGCCGGCCGAATTATCTGGCGGAATGAAAAAAAGAGCCGCTATCGCTCGGGCGATGGCGATGGACCCAGACATTTTATTTTTAGATGAACCTTCGGCTGGACTCGATCCGATTACCAGTGTGGATTTAGACCACCTTATCATCCGACTTTCACGAACGCTTGGTGTAACTTTTGTGATCGTCACTCATGAACTGCCTTCTATATTTACCATGGCGGATCGTGTTATCGTCCTGGATAAATCTACAAAAGGAATTATCGCAGAAGGAAGACCAAAGGATCTAAAAGCCAAAGACAAAGGTTCCTTTGTTTACAGATTTTTTAATAGAATTCCGCAGGAGGAAAATTAGCATGAATCCATCTACTTCGAGTTATTTTAAAGTAGGTCTATTTGTATTGGTTAGTTTTTTTGTATTCATTGGTTTTATTGTTACCTTCACTGCAAGTGCATTTTTCCAAAGATCTGTTAAATTAGAAACTTACTTTGATGAATCCGTACAAGGTCTTGATATAGGAAGTCCTGTAAAACATCGCGGTGTAAAAGTAGGATCGGTTGAGGGAATCACTTTTGTCCAAAATGAATACAAAAACAAATTGGATAGCGAACAAGCAGAGTTATATGGTCGTTATGTTGTGATCAAAATGTCTGTACCTGATTTTGTCAAAGAAACTCCTGGTGATGATCTAAAACGTACTGTCGAACGGATGATAAAGTCAGGATTGCGTGTGAGACTTGCCTCTCAAGGTTTGACCGGCACTGCCTATTTAGAGGTAGATTATCTAAATCCAGAAAAAAACCCGCCATTGGATATTGCTTGGGAACCTAAAACTATTTATATTCCATCCGCACCGAGTACGATTTCTAGGTTCACAGCCTCCGTTGATAAATTTTTTGATAAATTGGAAAAAGCTGATGTGAGTCGAATTTTAGAAGGTGTGGATGAGCTAATAAAAAATTTAAACACAAGCATAACTCAAGTTAATTTAGGTGGACTTTCCAAGGAGGCGGTCGCACTTCTTGTTGATCTGAGGAAAACAAACCAAGAAGTTAAAAATTTGATTGCGCAACCAGAACTTCAAAACACGCCTAAAAAATTAGATCAAACCATCACACAATTGCAGGGAACAATCAAACGACTAGATACCATACTTGCTTCAAATCAAGGTGATATTGGTTCCGCCATTGAAAATCTTAGAATTGCATCCGAAGATTTAAAGGAAGTGACAGCAAATGCGAAGAAATACCCTTCTCAGTTTTTATTCGGGGAAGCACCTAACAAATCTAAGCTATGGAAATAATTTTGCAATGAAAATGAAACGTATCAAATTGATAATTTTACTCTGTGTATTAGGCGGGTGTTTTGGGGTCACCAAAACCTATCCTGAAAAAAAATTTTACTTGATAGAATTAGAAAACCAAACATCGAAAATTACTCCTCAGAGAGGATCTAGTTTTAAAATTCGGAAGTTTTCTATTTCACAGCGTTTCGAAGGGAAAGAATTTGTTTATAGAAAAAACAATGTCAACTTCGAATCAGATTATTATAATGCCTTTTTTATCTCTCCTTCTTCCAATTTACGTGAAGAATTTACTAAGAGTCTGCTCAGCCAAAAGATTTTTGAATGGGATGCAGGACAGAACGCAAGGATAGATGCAACTCATTATATTGAAGTCAATGTATCGGATTTGTATGGCGATTTTCGCGGGAATCCGAAGGCAGTCTTAAATTTAGATCTATTCGTCTATACCGAGAAGGATTCGTCGCCTCTGGTTTTATTCAAAAAAACTTACCAAGCTGCGGTTGAAGTCCAACGCAAAGAGGCCGGGGATTTAGTCGCAGGTTGGAACCAAGCCTTCTCTCAGATTACAATAGAAATCGGCCAAGATTTAAAGGATAAAATCGTAGTTAAATGAAATACTTACATACAATGATACGAGTTTTTGATTTAGAAAAAGCTCTAGATTTTTTTGAAAAGAGCTTAGAGTTAACGGTTACACGAAAAAATGATTACCCGTCAGGAAAATACAGTTTGGTCTTCTTGTCCACCGGGGAGCCTGGTGCTCCTGAAATTGAATTAACACATAACTGGGATCAGGAGATGCCATACTCAGTAGGTAGAAACTTTGGACACATCGCATTTGAAGTTGATAATATATATGAAACATGTGAGCGAATCTCAAAACGTGGAGTGATCATCAATCGTCCTCCGCGAGATGGTCGGATGGCATTCATCCGGTCTCCAGACTTAATTTCTATAGAATTATTGCAAAAAGGACCTGCACTTGCACCAGCTGAACCTTGGATTTCGGCAAAGAATATAGGAGAATGGTGACCTCTCCCCGTTGAAACGATTGGCCATATTAGGTGGTGGGGCAAGCGGTTGTTTTGCGGCCATTCAATCCCATGATTTTTCAAACGGTAATTTAGATATTACGATTTTTGAAAAATCCAAAGAACCACTTTCAAAATTAAAAGTATCTGGCGGCGGTAGGTGCAATGTCACACACAATCTCTTTGATCCAGAGCTGCTCTCTCTAAAATACCCGCGCGGTGAAAAAGAATTGCGTTGGGCTTTCGAATCCTTTCAACCGGAAGACACAATTCTCTGGTTCAAAAAAAGAAATGTCGATCTAAAAGTAGAATCCGATGGCCGAGTATTTCCAGTAACTGATGATTCGCAGACGATCATTCAATGTTTTTTAGATGAAATCAAATCTAAAAAAATCAAACTTGTATTAAATGAAACCGTGAGTTCTATTTTCATCGAGGAGGGAAGTCCCAAAGGGAAATTTCGTCTGAAATTTTCAACGGAGCGTGAGGAGTATTTTGATGCCATTTTGATTGCCACGGGCTCGAACCGTAAAGTTTGGAATTGGATGGAAGCCCTCGGCCATAAAATCATCGAACCAGTGCCGTCCTTATTTACTTTAGGTTTAACAGGTTCCGATATAATTTCGTTAGCTGGTGTTACAGTTCCAAATGTTTCCATTCGAATTTTGCCCAAAGGAAAATCGCAATTCGGACCTTTACTCATCACCCACTGGGGTTTTAGTGGACCCGCGGCCTTAAAACTATCCGCTTTTGAGGCAAGAACTCTTGCAAGTTTGAATTACCAAGCAGAACTAGAAATCAGTTGGTTAGGTGAACTTTCGTTAAATGATACAGAAGAAAAACTCTTTAACCAAAAAGAAATTTTAAAAGCAAATAAAGTGTTAAATGGAAAATTTACAGAAATTCCGAATCGACTTTGGGAATGGTTTTTGGTCCAAAGTCACATTATGCCAGATAAAAAATGGAGCGATGTATCAAAAGCTGAAATCAAAAAATTAGCAGAGATTTTGTGTCGATCTAAATTTCAAATGTCATCCAAAGGTGTATTTAAGGAAGAGTTTGTCACGGCTGGTGGGATTTCTCGAAAGGATATAGATTTTCGAACCATGCAAAGTAAAGTTGTCCCAAATCTTTATTTTGCAGGCGAAACCATTGATATCGATGGCATTACTGGCGGATTTAATTTTCAAAATGCTTGGACAACCGCAAGCCTGGCCGCCAAACACATCTCATCCAACGTTATTTGATTTTGTGAATTTGGATAAAGTCTACTGTCTGTGCAACCGAACCCGGTGCGCCAGACAAGATCACTACTTGGTCTCCCGCCGCGAGTTTCCCTTCTGTTTTTAAAACCTTGCTCATAAATGCGATCATGTCTGGAAATTTATCCATCATCGGCATCACATAGGGAACAACTCCCCAATACAATTTCATCTTTCGTGATGTTCCTAAAAAGGGAGTGAAGGAATAAATCGGTTTGATGGGACGAAATTCGGAAGATAGCAGTGATGAATATCCAGATCTAGTAAAATTAATTATCGCTTTTGCGTTGATGCCACGGGCAATACTTTCTGCGGCATTTCCCAAGGCAGTTCTTTCCACTTCGAATTCTGTTCGATCCATTTGACGTAGATGAATCAAATGGATATGGGATTCTTCAGCGGCTTGGATGATTTTTGTCATAACATCCACAGTTTCGACTGGGAATTTACCCGAGGCAGTTTCACCAGATAACATAACAGCATCGGTGCCATCCATTACAGCATTGGCAACGTCACTAGCTTCAGCACGTGTAGGCCTTGGGTTGTCAATCATTGTCTCTAACATTTGTGTTGCGGTGATTACGGGCTTTCCACGTTGGTTCAGTTTGGTGATCATTTCTTTCTGAATGATCGGTACAAATTGAGTATCTAGCTCGACACCTAAATCTCCTCTTGCAATCATCACGCCGTCACAAACATCTATGATCTCATCAATGTTTTGAATCGCTTCCGGTCGTTCAATTTTTGCAATGAGTCCCGCGAAACTTTCTTTCATAAATTGGCGAGCCTGTATCAAATCCGCCGCACGTCTAACGAATGACAAGGCGATATAATCAACTCCCAGACTCAGGGCAAAAATTAAATCCTCAATATCTTTTTCAGATAATGCTGGAGCAGAGATAGGTGTTCCAGGTAAATTGATGCCTTTGTTGTCTTTTAGTGTGCCACCGATGACCGTTTCTAAAAGAGCGCGCTCCTTGGTTTTTGATTTTACGACAAAGGACAATTTCCCATCGTCAATAAGTAAACGGTGGCCCACTTCGATGTCGTTTAAGATGTATTGGTAGGTGCAACCTACTTCTTCGGATGTCCCCGGGAAATCTCCCTGGTTGTTGATGTAGATTTGGTCGCCCGCTTTTAGTTCCAGCGGACCCGTGGTCAATTTACCAGTCCGAATTTTTGGGCCTTGCAGGTCTGCAAGAATGCCAATAGATACACCCGCCTCCTGTTCACACTCGCGGATCAATTCGTAAACTTCTTTATGGTAATCGTGAGTGGAGTGAGAGAAGTTCATCCGACACATATCCATGCCCGCATAGATCAGATTTAAAATAGTCTCCTTATTTGCGGAAGCGGGGCCAATGGTACATATTATCTTTGTGCGTTTTTGCGGGAGTGTTCTTGTTTCGGACATGCTCCGAATTTTACTCTTTTTTTCAGATCCTGCAAGCAAATTGCTCGGATTGGTTGACTAGAAATTTTTTTCATTTCAATGTAAAGGAGATGGGTTCTCAAGACTTAGCGTTAATTTACCACTCTCAATACAATCTCGAACTGCCAGGACATGTTTTTCCGGCACATAAATATTCTCACCTTTACAACCGGGTTAAAAAAGATCCCGTCTTCGCGACCTGGGATATTTTAAGACCGGAACGTGTTTTGGATCATGAGTTGGAACTCGTCCATACAAAAGAGTATCTCGATGACTTGTTTGGATACGAACATACCCAAAGGACGATGTATTCAGAACTTCCCCTAACAAACAATATAGTGAGTAGTTTTTGTTACGGGGTCGGTGGAACGGTTATGGCAATGGAATTGACCGACAAACATAGATTTGCTTTTAATATGGGCGGTGGTTATCATCACAGTTTCCCTGACCGTGCAGAGGGATTTTGTTATCTCAACGATGTAGCTATTGCAATAAAAAAATCAAAAGAGACATCAGAAGATCATAAAGCACTTATCATCGACTTAGATTTGCATCAAGGTAATGGCAATGCTTATATTTTTCAACATGATGACAAAGTTTTCACATTTTCGATGCACCAAGGTAATATCTATCCCAGAAAAGAAATTTCGAATTTAGATGTTCATCTAGAGCCTGGAATAAAAGATGATCAATATCTAACTTCGCTTAGGGATTCCCTTGAAAAAATTAAAAAATCATTTGAGCCGGACATTGTTTATTATCTTGCAGGTGCTGATCCGTATGAAGATGATTCCCTTGGTGAATTAAAAGTTAGCATGAAAGGATTAAAAGAAAGGGATCGATTGGTTCGTTCATTTTGTACGGATGTAAAAGTTCCATGTGTCATTACTCTAGCAGGCGGTTATGCGCGTGATTTCAGAGATACTGTCGAAATCCATTTCAATACGATTGCAACTTTCGGAGAACTTTGATGGGAATTTTTTCATCAACGGATAAAAAAAAAGGAAATACGGATTGGCTTAATTTAGATGAATTAACGCTTGTTGATGTTTCTCGAGAATTGAACACCTCGCTCAATATGGAGCCTAGGCTCTTCAACAGATTTCGAAAAGAGGAGGTTCATGATCTTTTTAATGAGGCTTCACTTTTTAAGGCCATTGAAGCCAGAGGTTTTCCAAATTCAGAACTCTCTATTGAAGTATTAAATGACTTTGACAATCGAGTTTACGTAAAAACAAAAAAAGGCAAAATTCTTATCCACATGCGTCTTAAGGTATCACAGTTCCATTTAAGAGGCGATGATGAACAATTTCCTATGGTCTATATCGATTGGTTACTCACTCAGAATTTAAATTTTACCAGCGAGAAGATTAAAAAGGAACTTTACTTTGGTCAAGAATATCCCGGTTTAAATGTTTTTACTGAGTTAACAACATTTATACGATTGCTGGCTAAAAAATTAGGAACATCTGGTGCTTTCAATGTCCCTGAGTATTTCCATGACGCGGTGCTATTTGCACGTAAATTTCGATTCATTGACCCAGAAAAGGAAGGTAGTTTTCGCGCACTTATCAAATCGTTTCGGGGTGTAAACCTTCGACTTCTGTCTTCCCAAATCCATCAAAACAAAATTTGTTATGAAAATGGAGATCCCTATGAATGGAAATATGGGGAGATGATATCGTGTACCGATATCTATTTAGAAAAGAAGGTTTTCCAAGACAGCTACTATAAAAAAGTGGAAGATATAAAGCAAAAACTAAAGTTCCGACTAAAGGTTTCTGCTTCTTAAGTTAAAAAATATGCCAGATAATTCTTTTAAGCCAGAAATTCTTATCATAGATGACGATTCTGAAATTTGTGAAACCTTAGAACTTCTGATCAATGGACTAGGTTTTTATGTTCGTTATTTTACAAACTCTGCGCAAGGGTTAGAATACTTTGAAAGGGAATTAAACCCGATCGTATTTTTAGATGTCAATATGCCGCACATGTCCGGTTTAGAATTATTACCAAAGATCAAAAATATTGATGCAAAAACACAAGTACTCATGATGACAGGTGAGCGAGATATCCAAACAGTTGTTAGTTCCCTTTACCACAGAGCCACAGACTTTATATTAAAACCTTTCGATATTAAATCCGTTGAAAGTGCTATCTCACGTTCAATAGAATATTACGGTTTTTTAAAAGAAAAAGAATCTCAGGAAGAAGCGTTAACACGCGATCTTCGTTTAGCATCAAGAATCCAATCCAAAACTATGACGTTACCTAAATTGGATCATCGCATCTATGGAGAAATAATTCCCTATAATTTTGTTTCTGGTGATTTCTACCAAGTCATGGCTTTTGAAAATGACCAAACTTTGTTATTACTCGGTGATATCGAGGGTCACGGTGTGACATCTGGTCTTATCAGCATTCTGATGACTACCATTCATAAGGAAATTGCTAGATCCGGAGTATTTTCCCCAGGGACTATCCTTACTCGACTAAATCATGAGTTATGCCATGAGATTGGTACTCATAGTATGACAGCTATTAGTATTTTGATTGATCATAAAAGCCATATAATTCGTTATGCGAGAGGTGGTTATCCCTTTCCACTATTGTTTAAAAAACAGTCTGAACTTCCAGAAGTCTTGCAAGAAAATTCTGGGCAATTATTAGGGATTTTAGATTCAATTACATTCTCAGAAAAGGAAATTTCTGTAGGAACAGGTGACATTTTACTCGCTTATTCGGATGGGCTTCTCGGTTCAACTTCTCATCCTCTTGTTCAGACACTTTCCCAAGTGAAAAGAGATGAAAATCGAATTACAGGAATGAAAGAGGAAATTACAAAATTCACAAATTTTTTGAAATCATCCTCTAAAGTTCAAGATGACATAGGTTATATTCTTCTAGAGATTTGATAAAAAAAGTATTCGTGTTTGTAGCTTTCGTTAAAAAATCTTTAACCCAAGTTTTGTTCTCTAAATTTCCAGAAAATGTACCTTCTCTAAATTCTTTTCTTAGTGAAATTAGCTCATTTTGTAAAATTTCTTTCTTTGGAAAATCGCACATTCTTTTGGTCATTTGAAGAGATTTAAAGAAAAAAAAGTCTGTTTTGGCAAAAAACTTTTTATCGTTTTTTGGCAGGGTTCGAATCATTTTTTCATTTTCACTAACATACTGGTAAACGATATTCAGAGTAATCAGAAGTTGCCTTTCTTTTACGGGTTCCAAATAGCTTAGATGTTTTGCTTGTACAAATTGCAAAGCCAGACCAAAAAAAATCAGGCTCGCAAATTTTATTTTCAATTCTGGATACTCGTTTAACAGCAAATAACTTAGATATGCAAGTGGTATCCAATAAAACCCAATCATATCCCAGTCTGCAGGAAAACCTAACATCGGATTAATGAAAAAAGCATTACAAAAAAAAGAAAGAAAAACCACAAAAACTAATGTATTTGCTTTTTCATTAAAAAAATATCTGAGTTTATTTCGTTCAAATATATAAAAAAAACTCAGTATAAAAACTGGAATTTTTGAGTTGTACCACATCACAGATAATATTTCAATTATATGATTGATCGATACTAATCTTTTCCAAGGGTAAAGAGGTGGATGCAACAAATGGCTACTCTTTCTGTCGAGAGTAGGGTCATGTAAGAGCATTAGATAACTGAATCCAACTATAAGCAACAATCCGCCAACGAGACTACAGATCATCAAGTGTTTCCCTTTTTTTTTTGGCGGCGAAAATTTGAGCCAAAGATAGAAGAGCACAAACGCTAAAAATCCAGAAACTAGATGGAGATAAATGCCGAGCGTAACCAAAATTGTGGCACCTAGCAAGAGATACATTGCGGATTTATTTTCGAGAATCCAACTGCGAATGAGATAAATAAAAATAAGAAAATATAAACTCAGGATACTATAATTTTCAGCGTATCCAAAAAAAACTAAAAATCCAGAAGAAGATAAAAAAATGGATCCAATCATCAAATTATGGTTTGAATCTTTTGATTTTAGTTTCCAACCAATAAAGGAAAGAAAAATAGCACCTGTTAAATAAGAAATTAACTGATAAGAATAGCGATTGTCCAAACTATATTTAAAAAATGCTAATATTCTAAAAACCAAACTATGGATACTCGTTTCCAAAATTTCATCCATTGCGATTTGGGCTCCAAACAGAAGCGTTTCTAACAAATTAGTTTCTAATAAAATAATTCCATCTCCCCAACTTAAATTGCGAAAAGGAAAGACCAACATCAAGATAAAGAATACCAATAGCACAAATATCTTGTATTTTTCTAAAACTCTTTCTAAGTCAGTGAGTGAATTGGAAAGCGACCTTTGAAACTTATAAGTCAAAAAATGTGTTAATAAAAAAAAGGAAGAAACGTATATCATGGTTTTGTCGTCCATGTATTGAAACCAAGGTTTAACAGGAATTATTCCAAACAATATACTAAGAACAAATGGCAAACTTAAAAATAGATAGTGGTTCATTCATACACCTTTTCATAATAACTAGCTGGTAACTCTTTTTCTGTCACATAAGGAAAATAACCTTTTCTGATATTAAAAAAGAATATTTCGGGAAAACTAAAAAATATGCTCTTCACGCCAGTCGTGAATTTTTTACCCTTATCCCAAGGAGAAGTTACAATTCCGATAGAAGTGTGTCCAACTCCCCAAAACAAATTGCTCAGTCCATAAATTGGCCGTAAAGCTACTGTATCATCTGTAAAAAATAGAAAATCTTGGTCATAGGGATTCTTTTGGTAGTATTCCGAGAGTGGAACAAAGTCTTCTTTTGTTTGTTGAAGGATCGTAATTTTAGATTCCCTTTTTTTTTGAAGGCGATAGGAAAGAATTTTTTTTTCTAATCGAATTTGATACTCTTCTCTAACTTTGTTTGCGGCTACAAAAGGGATAAAAGACAAAGATGAAGTTTGATGGGAAATTATTCCTCCTAAGGTCTGTTTAGCGTCTGTTTCATCTTTAAAAAAATGATTGTGATAGCGAAAAATTTCCCCCGTACAGTTTTGTAATATGATATGATAGGGATAAATTTTTTGGACAAATTGTTCATATTCTAATCTTTGAGTGGAAAAGTTATCCATATTGATAAATCCCATCTCTTGAATCATTTTTGGATTTTCGAAGGATCTTTCTCCTGGTATGGAAGGATATGGTTCAAAGTTTATGATATCAAATTTCTGATTTTGTAGAGAGTATATTTTAGAGAGATCCTTCTCCCACTCACTCCAAACAAAATCACTTTTTTTTTCATAAAATTGTTTCTTTGCGAGATCAAAATAACGAACTGATTCCTTTTTCTTTTCCTCCAAAACGGATTGTGGGATTTCTTTGAAGTCTTCGTAGTAAAATGGATTGTAATTGGCCTTTTTCGGGATGACAAAATAACCTAGACGTAAACTTTCTTTGATCGCAAAAAGTCTTACAATCAGAACTATTTCTTCGATCCCATTACAAGTGTTTGCTGTTTTTAAACATTCTTTTATTTTGTCTTCTAAGTTTATTTCCCAAGATTTTAAGAAATCACGATCTATTTCTTCGATCTTAAAACTTGGATCACTGTTCATTACAATAAAATTGGTAATATCAAATTTGATAGGATTCAGAATAAATTCACGAACGAATTTTTTTTGCTCTAAATTCTCCCATACGTGAAACAAAGATTGATAGCGCAGTGGTGGTTGAAAGGCAAAGTCTGAAATATTTTGTAGATTATTTTGTTTTAGGATAGTTTGATTGTAATCAAAAAGTTTTTCAAAATCTATGTTTTCACTATGAAATAGCGCGAGTGAATTTTTCACTTCTGACTTTTCTAATTCATTTAGGTTTACTATCTCTTCTGAGGATGGAATATCTTTTTTAAAATAGCCTAATCCCGAAATCGGGAATGAACTTCCTTTATCGGGAGTTAAACGGCTTAAATTAGAAAACCATCGTTCATCAGCTTTTATATCCTCTAGGTTTTGTATCCATTTTTTTTGAATGATATAGGCTTCATCCCACTTAGATTTAAATTCTAACTTTTTAGAATCGGGAATTCCCAATTCAATGAGATGGATACTTCTATTTTCCCAAACGGTATAATGAAATCGAAATTCTTCCCAGGGATCGCGAATCAAATGTAAAATTTTATCATTAAAATTATATTGGAAATGATAGACTACATTGCCAATGAGTAAAGCCGTATGACCGCCGCTAGACTGACCAGAATTTGCGAGAATGTGTAAAAAGGATATATGTTCCAAATTCTCTTTGGCTTCCAGATTGCAGAGGGCCAAAGAGAACGAAAGTGTGATGCTTAGAAATATAGTTCTTATTTTAAAGATATATATCCTTCTTTTAGTAAGTCTGCCATTTGATGGTTATTTTCGGTTATACGAGCCACAATTTCATTGAATTCTTTTTCATTGGCACCGCTCGCCTTTAAACCTTGTCCTATACCGAGGTATGTATTTCCATTGTGTTTCCAATTCGGAATGCCATGTTCTTTTGCTACTAATGCCAAATCTTTTTCTAAATCAACTTGGTTTGTGGGGTGTTTGTAGAAGAGAACAAGTGTGGACTTGATATCATGTCTGTAGGAACTTTCTTTTTCCTCTTTTGTGGCGCTAGAGATGGAATCGGAAATAGAAGATACGCTCGTGCTCAGTGACTTCAGTAGTGCAGACGTAGAATCCGAAGCAGAAAAAGCGAGTCTGGAAAGAGAACCAGATGCGGTATCAAGAGAGGCACATTGTGCGAATAAGAAGGCAATCGTTATAAAAAACGATACCGGCAAAAGTAGTTTTGATTTCATATTTTCCTCAAAAAAAATAAATTCCCCGTTAGTCTAAGAGATACAAAATTTAGGTCAAGGTTTTTTCGCATCGATGCAGATTAGATGGCAAAGACAACTGAACCAAAGGCGGGTAGTTCGATTTCGACACGATCTTTTTTAGGGGAGAGTTCCACGTCGATTGCCTTACCTGTCCAATAATCCATAAACGGGCCTTTCGATTTGATCGGCTTTGGTAAAGTTGCTGAAATTTTTGCCGTTGATTCAGTAACATTCCATAGGCCAATATAACCCGCCGGATTATAAAGTCCTTGTGGAAAATCATTTTCAAAAATTCCAATTGGGATAGGTGTATACATCTCACATTCAGCATTCAATTGGAACACTTTTTTAAGTAATGTTAAACGCTCTTGTTCTAACTTTGTTAGGTCATCGGAAACGAGTAACATACCACCAGATACTCCCATAACAGATGCCATGATTTTGGTTTGGGATTCTGTCATTTTATTATTTTTTTTGCGAACCAAAAGGCAATCCGGGTCGTTCAACCAAAGATTTCGATGCATAGAAGCTCGTGTTAAATCATTCAAAAGTGCCGTGCGAGTACATAGTGCATTTCTATCTTTTAAAAAAACTCTAAGTCTTTCCGGTCCCCAATAAGGTGCCACGTCACAAGAAATCCGCATTCCATCAAAAAAACCAACCGATGGTAACATCGGAGCCCCACAACCAAGTAAAAATGTATTTTTTCCTACGATTTTTCGAATCAGAGTGAGTGCTTCCATATAACGGGACTGAGGCGATAAATTTTTATTGTATGTATCACCAGGCAAAAGTCCAGCATACAGGAAATCCAGTTTCAAATAAGGATATCCCCAGTCTTTGACGATCGTCGTAAAAACCTTTTCAATATAAGCCAGGGAAGTGGGGTGTGTGATATCGAGTGCATAAGTATAACCTCGCCCCCATAGCGGTTGATAGATGGCGGGAACTGGTTTTCCGTTTTCGTCTTTTAGGATGGCTTCTGGAAACTTTTGGAAAAATTCTGATTTTTTTCTTACTAAAAACGGAGCAAGCCAAATGCCAGGTTTAAGACCTATTCTTTTGATTTCGTCGGCGAGAATTCGCATGCCACCAGGAAACTTATCATTCGGGACGAGCCAATCTCCAATTTCCCTTTGGTAACCGTCGTCTATTTGAAAAAACTCGATCGGAAGATTTAATTCCCTAACTTTGTTTAGGTTTTCAAAAATGGTTTTTTGGTCAATTTTCGTATAATAATAGTACCACGAACACCACCCAGTGGGAACTTTTTTAGGCAGATTCGGTATCCCTAATTTATCGCCTAACTTGTTGAAATAATTTGCCAATATTATTTCGGGAGAACCACTAAAGGATTCGATTAGAATTTTTGAAATGGCGATTTTGCTATTTGGTCGAAGGTCGGGTAAACAGTAAAAGTCAAATATGGCTGATACTTTTGAAATGGCGCCTTCGGGTGTTATGTGGGTTCTGAATTTTACGCCAAATTCGCCTCGGTCAAGAGAAGCATATAACGTTCCTTTGGCATGTTGGTTTTGGTGGAGGATGGTAAAGTATTCGGAAATAACTTCCCCTGCTTCCCCTTTGTGTTTGGAATAAATGTTTTCTTGGGTATATTGGAGGAACGCAAGTCTTGGGGATCTATCTTCTTCGTGTGGCATCATTCGTTTGGATAGGGACCAAGACTGGTAGCCGTGCTGGAAAATCTGATGCCCTTCTCCATGTGGAACTTCTGTCAGATCCAATTCGATAAAATCTACACTAAAACCTACTTCAGGCCGAGTGGATTCCCTCCAAATTAATTTGGGTTGGATGATGGTTTCCGTTTTGTTGGGAGAGGTTGAGGTAAGTTGGAGTTCAAATTTTTTACATTCACTCGAAAAATAGCCAGGTTTAAGCGGTAAAAAATGGGAAAGGAAAAGTCGATCGTGTATGCGGTATTGAATTTTCATCGGAAAAATCTATTTGATGATTTAGGTGGAACCTTTTCCATAGTAAGCCATTATGACCCAAAAACGTTCAACTATAAAACCTGTTGTCTTTCAAGGCGATTTGAGTGATGAATTCTTTGATGCCTATAAGAAAGATGATAGACTTGCAGTAGACTGCGAGATGATGGGCCTCAATCCACGAAGAGACAGGCTCTGTGTCGTACAGATTTGTGACTCTAAAAATCGAATTTCTCTTGTTCAGATCCTTCCTGGTCAAAAAGACGCACCAAAACTTCAAAAATTATTTGAATCTACAGAAATTGAAAAAATTTTCCATTTTGCACGAATGGATATGACCTTCTTAAACGCAAGGTTAGGCATTCATCTGAAAAATGTTTTCTGTACAAAAATTGCTAGTAAATTAGCTAGAACTTATACCGACAAACATGGATTAAAGGAACTGATCCGCGAATTTTTTGAAGAAAATATTGATAAAAAAAATCAATCTTCCGATTGGGGGAAAAAAATTCTCACAAAAGATCAAGTTGAATATGCTGGAACAGATGTTCGTTTCCTGATTTCATTGGAACAAATTTTAACAGAAATGTTAAGCAGAGAAAATCGATTTACCATCGCACAAAAATGTTTTAATTTTATTGAAACGCAAGTGGAGTTAGACCTTCTTGAGGTTTACAATCTATTTGAACACTGATGGCTAAAAAACCACCTTCTAAAATTTTTGTTTGTAAGTCGTGTGGCACCACTTTCCAAAGATGGGCTGGAAAATGTGATTCCTGCTTAGAATGGAATACGATCGAGGAACAATTGTCTGGTGGCGGTGGCCGATTTGAACCTCCAACCATAGAATCGACACAAAGTCGGAAATACCAAAATCCGATTTCTATTAACAAAGTCGAAGAACAATCCTACAAACGAATGTCTACCTCCTTCTCGGAAATGGATCTGGTTTTGGGAGGAGGCATTGTGCCTGGGAGCCTTTTGCTTATCGGCGGGGAACCTGGTGTTGGGAAATCCACACTTGTTTTAGAGATTGCCCGTGGAATTGCCCAAAATGGCCAAGTACTATATATTTCAGGAGAAGAATCCGCTTCTCAGATTGGGATGCGCGCAAAAAGAATGGGCCTGAACACGGAACAAGTGTTACTTTCCTCGGAAATATATGCAGAAAATATCTCGCAGATGATCTTCGATCTAAAACCAGCCGTTGTTTTTATTGATTCTATCCAAACCATTTTAAAAGAAAGTTTGGTAAACCAAGCGGGGTCCGTCACACAACTCAGGGAAGCTTCGCAAGTTTTTTTGGAGACAGCAAAACGATCAGGGGTGCCGATTTTTTTGATTGGCCATATCACCAAAGAAGGTTTGATTGCTGGTCCAAAAGTATTAGAACATTTGGTAGACACCGTCCTTTATTTTGAAGGGGATCGCTTGAATTATTACCGTATCCTTCGGGCTGTCAAAAATCGTTTTGGCGCTGTCGGAGATACTGCGATTTTTGAAATGGTTTCCGATGGATTGAAACAAGTATTGGATCGGCATCGATTGTTCATTTCTCCGGAATCGGAAGAAAGATCGGGAAGTGTACTTTCTTCAGTAATGGAAGGCTCAAGGGCGATTAGCGTCGAGGTACAAGCGTTAGTCGCGAAATCTTCTTTTGGCCAAGCCAGACGAATGGCAGAGGGTCTCGATAATAGGCGTGTAATTTTGTTATCTGCAGTGATTGAAAAATACCTAAACATGCCACTTTCGGAATGTGATATTTTTAGTAATCTAGCTGGTGGTTTGACCATTGACGAACCGAGTTTGGATTTGGCCATCACAGCTTCTATTGCATCTTCTTTTCAAGACAAACCAGTTTCTCGTTCGATTGGATTTCTTGGCGAAGTAGGTCTATCCGGAGAAGTGAGAAGTGTCGGACAAATCTCTCTTCGATTGAAAGAATTACAAGGCATTGGTATCACAAAGGTTTATATGCCACAAGGGAATTTAAAAGAAGCCATTGGTATCTTCGGAGAACTAGAATTAGTTGGTGTTAAACATTTAAGGGAACTTGGGTTTTAGAATTACCCCTTAAGGACAAACACTCACTTCCTGTATCGTCAAATCATCGTTATAGATGGTTCCTGTAGAAAGAGTGGGAGATGCATACAATCCAAAATGCGCTTGTTCTAAAACCCCACAGCCACCTGACACTTTCGAAGTCGAAAGGAGCACATTGTCCTGCCAAACTTTGGCTTCGCCATTGTTTGGATCTAAATGCAAACAAGTTTTAATTTTAACCCATTGTTTTTGGGGAAAGTTAAGCGATGTATTTTGAAAGGTCAAAACACTTTGGTTGTGAAGGGGAACATGCATCAGATAAGCCTTACTCTTGGAATCCGTATTGACGAGGACCACCCGTTTCCAATCATCCGAAGGATCGGCGGAATAAGTCGCAAAACTGAACCAATCGTTTGTGTTGGTTAGGCTCATATCTAAATAAGCAGAAAACTCGATGAGAACGGGTGTTTTAAAACCGCCACTCTCCAGTTTATGGAGCTGAATTGTTGGATAGGCACGGTGGTTGCAATTGGCGGGAAAAACACAGCTTGGTCCTACATTTGTGATGTTTGCTTTATGGGAATACACTCCAGATACTTTTTGTTCGGTGGAAAGCCCATGCGTGGCTGCCGATTGGTAGTTTGTGGGAACAGAGTAGAACTTAGAGAATTCTGAGAGGGATTCAAAACTTGTTTGGTAAAAACGGTTGGCTTGGACCTTTTGCAATTGGCTACTCGTACAAACAATCGAGGTTCCGTTTTGGTAGAGGGCGGCCGTGATGCCAAGAAGTGACATGGGATCAAAATCATCCTTCTTTTTCTGGCAACCGAAAACCAAACCCAAAAGAAGGGAAATTACCCCGATTTTTTTGCTCATTATCGCCATCTTTTCATACCTATTGCTGATTCTAGTGGCAATTCCATCCCATTTCCAGCCATTTTTAATCCCCAGGCTTAGGAAAATCCCAGCCTTTTCACAAGCAACTGTGTTTCATTTGGGTCTAGAATCTAGGTATTTGTCACAATGACATACAAATAAGTCAAAAGTGTTCCATATTTAACAAAATTAACTTGATCCGTAATGAGGAAACCTACAAAAATGTCAGTTGAGGTGAATTATGAGCTATAAAAAAAGTATTCTGTTCCTCTCGGTTGCCTTGCTCGCTCTCGGTACGAGTCTGAGTGCAGGCGCGAGAAAAACGGTTTATCCAGTTGTCTTTGCTCACGGTTTGTCCGGGTTCGACAACTTACTCGGATATTTTTATTTTGGTGACGATTACGGCGTGTTCGTTGGGGACCCTTGCGATGAATTCTTAGAAATTAGTTGCAACGGTGACATCCATTCTGGCCAAAGAGCACTTGCCGCATCTGTTACTCCGTTTCAGTCTTCTGAAGTTCGAGGAACTCAGTTAGCGGACAGAATCCAGAACTATATGACTTCCACTGGCGCAAGCAAAGTAAACATCATTGGCCATTCACAAGGTGGAATTGATGCCAGAAAAGCGGCAGCGGTTCTCAGATCGAGATATGGTCGTCAGGTGGTTCATGCATTGATTTCTGTTTCTAGCCCCCACAGAGGATCTCCGATCGCGAAGTATATCCTAGATTTAAATCCTGGTGTTGTATCGGTTGTGAATGCACTCGCTACGATTTTTGGAAATACAATATATGGGGCTGGAAATGATGGGATCGCCGCTGCGAAACAGTTAGTTTATAATGACTATTCTGCTACAGACGGTATCACCACTGGTATGAAAGCGTACAACACGAATTACAATGTAAACGCATCGAATGCTGCTTATTACGGGTCACTCGTTACCGCTCAGGAAGGTATCAATGTGAATCCAGCTCTTTATATCGTAAAACAAGCGTTTTACAACATCGATGGCGATGGATATTGCATCGACGATTGTGACAATGATGGTGCTGCGGGAAAGGGCGATGGCAACAAAACAAATAATGACGATGATGGTCTTGTGGGCGTAAACTCGCAACAGATGGGAGAACGACTTACTTACACTGAATACATCCTATCTTTGGATGCAATCACTGTAAATACAGCTCTCGGTTACGTCAGCAATCTCAATGCACCTTCTTCAACCCAAATGACGTCAAAGTCTTCGGTCATCAGCCAAGATCATTTGGACGTAGTAGGGATTCCACCAGATACTTTTGACGAAAATGAATTCTATGCAGCTATCTTAGATTTCATCGTATCAAAAGGCGGTTAATTTTCACTTCTCACAGGCGGTTTTTAGGATGGACCGCCTGTTTTCCTTTTAAAAAATTACGAGATATTCTATGTTCCAAAAAAAATATTTACTCTATTTCGGACTTATTGCGTTCGCAGCTTTATTCATTTCGATCCTCGTTCTGAAAAATTCAGACGATAAAAATACTAAAACTTATAAATCACTTTTAGAGTCTAACAAAACGTATGCGAGTCGGGATCTTCCCGAATTGCCTTCTAATTTTGATGATATAGACTTTTCGAATCTGACACCCGAACAAATCGCACGGATCATGATCGAAAAATATGGCAAAAATATAGACAATGCACGCGTTCAGGTCGCTCTTCTCGAAGAATTGATGAAAGATCTCCCGAAATTATATCCTGACAATTGGGTAGAAAAACTTCACGAAATCCTGGGCATCGCCTTCCCAGAAAAGGCGCTAGAACTCTTCCGACTTTCCGAAAAACTTTATGCGTATAATAAATTCCGAGAAAATAACATCTCACGTCTTGGGCTCATGTCGGACGCGGATCGCAAAAAAGAAATGTGGAAGGAGAGATACCGACTGTTTGGTGATAAAGCAGATGAAATTTGGGCAATGGAAAAGAAGATGCAGAATGTATCTGAAGTTCTGAAACGGATCGAAGAAAGCCCAGTTGGAAATGTGGATGCCAAACTAAATACATTTAAATCTACATTAAAAGAAAACTTCGGAAAGGAACTTCCGCAAATTCTATCAAAACGTCAGGAGACTTTGACTGAAGGATTTGTTATGTCAGTGCAAAAAGACCTAAAGACTATGACCTTCGATGCCAGAAAGTCCACCTTACGAGACATACGTGAAGCAATGGGAATGGACGCCGCTGCTCTCAACAGGTGGGATGCTCTTGAAGACGAACGAGAAATTAGGTGGCAAAATCAGGAAAAATACATTGCCATGAGAAAACAATTGCTCGGCAAAAAAACAAGCTTAAGCCCTGAACAAGAAAAGGAATTAGATACTGCTCGGAAGAAGTTTTTTGGTGAGGAAGCGGAGATCATCAAAAATGAAGAGGCGTCAGGCTACTACCGAAGCCTCGAAGAACGCAATTATGGCATAAATTGATGCTTATATTCTTAGCAATCTGCATCCGAAGAAAGGCAAATCACTTAGTTTAAGGGATTTGCCGAAATATTTTCCATTTTTTGTTAAAAAAATTGACATATTTCTTACCATTGACACTATTTTGACAATTGAAAGTAGGCAGGATGGAAAAATGAAAACAAAAATAACAACGGGCATTTTAGCTCTTTTTTTAACGATCCCTTCATCGGGATTATTTGCGGGACCTCTTGATGGTCAGTGCATCGCACTCGTTCACGGAATTCTCGGGTTTGACGACACTAAGGGACTGGCTGGCGGACTCGTAAAGTATTGGGGTGGACTTGATTCTTACCTACGTTCCCAAGGCGCAAAAGTGACAACTCCAGGAAGTTCTGCCACAAATAGCGTTCCAGTTCGTGCGGAACAAATCAAATCAGCGGTTTCTTCCTGGATGGTAGCTAACGGTTGCACAAAGGTACAGTTGATGGGTCACTCTCAGGGTGGACTCGTGGTTCGTTATATGGTTTCTAATTTAGGATTCGCATCTAAGACTGCCACAGTTACAACGATCAATTCACTCCATAGAGGGGCGCCGATGGCAAACATCGTGCTTGCTGTGATCCCTAGCTGGTTACAACCGTTTGCAAATTCTGCACTTTCCCTTCTCGCAAAACTTGTGTATCGTGATGGTCGTCCGCAAGACGTGATCGCTATGGGACAATCACTTACAACTACATACGTTGCAAGCTTCAATAACGCCAACCCGAACGTTTCTGGTATGAAGTATTATTCTTATGCTAGTAAAATGGCATGGGCAGACCTTATCCAACACCCACTTATGGCACTCACTCACCCAATCACTTGGGCAGGTGGACTGTTCTATGGACTCGGTGGTGCTAATGACGGTGTGGTTCCACTTACTTCACAAAGGTGGGGAACTTACAGAGGTGAACCTAGCAGCTACTGGTTTGCAACTGGTATCGACCACTTACAAGCTACAAATTTTGAATGGAGTGGCCAAGGTTTTTTCAATGTAACTGGACACTACCTAAACATTGCACTGAACGCAAAAGCAGCTCTTTAATTTTCCTAGACTCGATTTTAAAAAGAAAGGTTGTGCATTTTGCACGACCTTTTTTATTTTAACGCTATGGATAAAAAGAAACTCGTCGTATTTATTGTCATTGGTTTTGTAGCTGTTGCCTCACTTTACTTCATTGGCAAAAAACTTTCAAATCAAGATTCCGAATCGGGAATGACTGGCCAAAACGATAAAAATCAAATGAATGAGAATCCGAATTTCAATCCATTGGGACAATCTTCTGATTTTTGGAATGAGGCCTTGTCTCCCTTCCAAGATCAAAATCCAAAAAGTTATCTAGAAATCCTCGACGATCTTCGCACTGGTAAAATCAATTTTGTATGGGAAATTTGGGCCCTTCGCGATAAGTGTAACAAAGATTATACGCCAGAACAATGTAACCAAACCTTACTTGCGTATATCGATGCCAATTATGAAAGTCCGAGTAAGGAAAAACTTAAAGATTTATTCGAGAGTTACTTTAAGTATGAAGTGACCCTACAAAAATTGGAACTTTCTCCAGATATGAAGTTTGAAGACCGCTATGAAATTCTAAAAGACAAACGCCGAGAAATAATGGGGGAGGAAAAATCAGATTTAATTTTTGGAATGGAAGAATCCCAAGTTCAATTTTTAGAAGGTTCCGCGAATTTCATCCAAACGACTAAAAACTTAAATCCAGAAGACCGCGTTCGTAAATACAACGATCTGAAAAAGAAAACTTACGGTTCCTATTACGATTCAGTTATATCAAGAGAAGATAAATACGATCATTATCAAACAGAGCTAACCCTTCGGGAAAAAGAATTCCAAAGCGGAATGAGTCCAGAAGAAAGAGAAAAAAAATTAAACGCCATCGAAACTCGGTACTTTGGAAAAGAGAAGGCAGCAGAACTTGCGAAGGTTAGACGAGATGAATTGGCCGCGCAAACAAAAATCGTGGATTATGAAAAACAAGAAAAAGAGTTTTTATCAAACAACCCTTCTCTAAATGCCAAGGAAAGAGATAAAAAACTTTTAGAGATGCGGATAAAGGCTTTTGGAGAAGAAGAAGCCGAAGCCTATACACGAAGAAAACAGTTTGAGGAAGAAACTAAAAATCTATAACCTTTCGACTTAAGGCAAGGGTCTTGGATTGTTTTTTTCTTTTGTATATTCGTCGAAGGCTTCAAATGTTTCAAAATAATCATTTCCTGCATTCCAAACGATAAACCCATGTCCTTTAGAATCTTTGGCACCTAACATTTGGACTTTGATGTAATCTTTATAGCTTAGTTTACTTGGACCGATCATCATTTTGAAACCTTGGACCCATGCTAGAGCGCGGGTACCTGGTTTTGCGCGCTGTATTGTGAAATCTAAGCCGTCCTTGATTGTACCGTAAGGGTCTGCGACTCTTTTGGTTAGTCCATAAAAATGTGAGGGATATAACATGGGGTAAAGTGCTTGTAAACTTTCGCTAAATGGCTCTACCTTCTGTCCGATTACATCGTTTTCGATGAAGGGCACCCTTCCAAAAATATCTGCGGACCATTCAACATCATCTAAACAATCTGCTTTGGTTTTTTCTTTGTGATCTTTAATGATTCCGAGAATACTTTCATATCGTTTCTCATAACTCATGCTAAAATTCGTGCCACCGTCCGCATAACGGATATAGTCTAATTGGATCTCCTTAAAACCGAGTTTACAAGCATTGCGAATGGCATTTTGGATCGAGACCATTCTTGCGGGTGGAGGTGACTTTTCTAGCAGTCCACCTTCAAAATTTACAACGCGCGCAATAGGGTAAATGCCTCTTTTTTTAACATCATTCACTTGTTCGGCGGTAGGAGGGTAAGGTTGCATATCGATAACAGCAGCATTCATTTTTCTTTCTTCCATAGCCGAAAATAGAGCATTCCAATATTTTTTATCACGGATTGTTTTTGTATTTATATACAAACCTTCGATAAAAACAGGAACTTCTCTGTTTTTGGCTAACTCATAAAAACGTGCGTCTTTTTTCTCTGCAGATTGACAGGCGAGAAGAAGCAATAGTAGAAAAACTGCCGAAGGCTTTGTGAAGGTGATTGGCATCCTTGGGGTTCCTTTTTGGTCAGAATCTGAAAGGAATCCAAAAAATCCAATCGATTCGATTGACGATTTTAAAAAAGCTGTTTAGAATTCAGAGATAGGATAGCAGATGATTGAAATTTCACCAGATTATGTTTTAAAATCATTCGGAAGATTTGAAGAAGATTTAATTCGTCCTGACCAGTTCAAGGAACGTATCCAAGAGATCACCTCTGGGTTTAAAAATATTGCCACAAATTATCTGAATTCTCTTGGAGACGATGCGAAAATTACAGGACAAGAAAAACGTGAACTTATTCAAGCTCTCGAAAGGCTTCTCCTCATCATTGTGATGTTACGTCGAATTGACTTTACACCGGAACAGTCCGTTGTCGTGATCGAAAAAGGCAATGGCCACTTTCGTATCCAGCTCCGATTTGTTGATCGTTCCATCTGGGAGCTTAGTGGTTCGATTGCTCCTGAATATAAAATGAAAATTGGAATTTTTAAAAATTGGTTCAACGAAGTCCTTTCAGAAGGCATTCGAAATTTTTTGACTGAATATGGGAATTCTACACTGGACCGAGAAATTTCTGCAGTAGAAAGAGAACAAATCGCCAAGAAATTGGACAATCTAACAATTGATATCGTAGAGATGATTGTTTATATCGAAAGATTTATGAAATTTGGTTAAGTTTATGAAAACGGCCATTGCGTATGATGAATCCTTTTTGAAACATGACACCGGACTCGGTCATCCTGAAACATCTGGTAGATTGGAATCCATACTTTCGAATTTAGTTTCCTTAGATCCTAATAAATTCCAATGGCAAAAAAATTTTCTTCCCGCAAAAACAGAAGATATTTCGCGTATTCACCAGTTGGAATATATCCAACAAGTTGAGTCCTCATGCAACCAATACAGCAAGGGTTATTTTGACGGTGATACACCTTTCTCAAACGATACATTTAAAGCGGCAAGTCTTGCGGCCGGTGCAGGTATCCATCTCGCCAATTTAGTGTTAAATGGTGAAATAAAGAATGGATTTGCGCTTGTGCGGCCACCTGGGCACCACGCTGAGTCTAGCCATGCTATGGGGTTCTGCCTTTTCAATAACATTGCGATCACTGCAAAGTATCTAAGATCAAAAGGCATTCAAAAGATTTTGATTTTAGATTGGGATGTTCATCATGGTAACGGAACTCAAAATCAATTTTATGAAGATGATTCTGTTTACTTCGTTTCTTTTCACCAGTTTCCGTTTTATCCAGGAAGTGGAGCCACGAATGAAATAGGGACAGGAATCGGGAAGGGTTATACTATGAACATCCCGCTTCCTAGAAATTCGATAGAATCAGATTATATGAAATATTGGCCTTCATTTCAAAAAGAAATGGAAAAGTTTCAACCCGAAGTGGTTTTAATTTCAGCAGGCTTTGATGCACACAGAGAGGACCCACTCGGTGGCATGCTTTTGGAAACTTCTACTTTTGAAAAATTCACACAATTGATGTTAGCTGAAGCAAAACAATATGCAAAAAATCGTATGATTTCCTTTTTAGAGGGTGGTTATGATTTTTTAGCGCTTTCTGATTCTGTTAGAGCTCACCTGGAAGTATTAGCCTCCGCCTAGATAAAATTGAAAAAATTTTTACTTTTTGTTTTGATTTTTTCTTTGTATTACATTCGGAATTCTGTTTTGGCAACTGATTTACCCTCCGATGAAGCATACGAAAAAGAATCTCCACTTCCAGAGCAAAAGCCAAAACTCCTTAAACCAAATACAACCTTTGATTTTTTTGATCCAAAAGAACAATCGAGTCGTGATGTTTTAAAAAAATATTTAGCTGAAGCAGAGCAGTTGAAACTTTCCAAAGATAGACATTGGGAAAATCTACTGCGTTATCAAAAAAATGTTTTTAACAATTTTACTTCGGAAATTGAAACCGAGAGTTATTTCCTGTCGGAAAAGGGTAAGGTTTCCCCAAAAAAAGAATTAGATGCCACTATACGGGCGTTATTTTATGAAAATGCAGAATTCCCAGATCTTTCCCCGCAGTGTACATTTCCAGAACGGTATCGATGGTTAAGGGAAACTTTGAAGATCGAACCTTCTTATCAGAACATTCGTTGCCCCAGATTTGAGAATTGGAAACAAAAATTAAACCCTTATCGTATAAAAATCATATTCGCGTCTTATTATTTGGAATCTCCAGCTTCCTTATTTGGGCATGTATTTTTAAAAATCGACAATTCAAAAAATGAAGGTTCAGAGTTATTGGATTATGGCATTGGTTATGCGGCCGAACCGGGGGATATCGATCCATTTCGTTATATCATCGGTGGAATCTTTGGTGGATACACGGGAAAGTTTTCTATATTTCCCTACTATGCAAAAGTCAATGAATACAATCATTTAGAGAATCGAGATTTATGGGAATATACACTTGAGTTAGATGTAAATGAGATGGAAATTTTAATCGGTCATCTTTGGGAGATGGGTAACGCAGATTTTGATTATTATTTTCATAGAGAAAACTGTGCGTATCAAATTTTAAGGCTTATGGAAGTCACAAAACAAAAGGATTTCGGAATCAAAAGCCAGTATTTTGTGACTCCCTTAGATTCCATTCGTGTTTTATTACACCATGACGTAGTAAAGGAAGCTAAAATTCAGTATCGCGCCTCCCAATACAATTTGATCAAAAACAAATTATTGGAAATGTCTGATCTTGAAAGAGAACAATTTTTTTTGTTATTAAATGATATCGATAGTGGAAACGAGCTCAGCACACAGCCAGAAATAAAATCGAACTTAGTTGAATCTCTTCTGTTGGCCTTTCAATATCGGATGACTGAAAATAAGGCGTCTCGATCTGATGGTAGATATTTAAACTTACTTAAGTTACAGAGCAGTTTACCGAATAACACAAAAGAAACGACTGAAGTTCGAGTTCCAGATTCGCCCGATAAAACACACGGAAGTAGTCGAATTTCTTTGGGTTACGGAAATTCTAATTTAGGAAATTTTTATGAGTGGGAGAGTAGGCTAGTTTTCCACGATTTGTTAAATCAATCCAAAGGTCTCGTTCCAACCTCTGAAATTCAATTTTTTAATTTTAAGATTCGAAATTATGAAAACAATCGAACTGAACTTACCACATTTAATTTGATCAAACTCGCTTCCTTTTCACCGTATAACAATCTTACGAAAAAATATTCCTATTATATCGACATTGGATCGCAAACTCTTTCCTACCAGAATCTAGAAAAAAGAAAGGCAGTAGGGAATTTAGATTTATTATATGGGTATTCTTTTGCGAAAGGGTTTAATAAAGAAGTCTACCTAGGAAATTTTTCCATTTTAGGCGGCCTTAAAACACATTCGAATGCAGACTTTGCAAGTGGTATGCGCTATGGGCCACAAATTATGTTTCAATATATGTATGAATGGAATCAACTTAAGTTACAATGGTTGTATTCCTATTCTTATTTTGCCATGAGCAGAAATGAAAATTTTTTTCAAAACACGTTAAGACTACGTTATGCGATTCACGACAATCATGAGCTCAGAGTCGAATTCACAGCTTTTCCGCAGTACCAAGAGTCATCCTTAGCTTACCATTTTTTATTTTAGTCTTAAAAAATGCGATTTAGCCAATTGAACAGCGCCTTGGAATTGAGTATGGAAAAATGCGTTGCTTTCATAACTTCTAAGGTCCGGAGTTCCGGGTTTTCTTTTTTGGCATACACTCGATCAGATAAATACCTCAAACTTTGTTTTTCAACAATTCCATCGCCTAAAAAGTTTTGGATTGGATTTTGGATGGTGTCAATGACGGCGTAGGCTTCATATACATCCATATCGTCCAGTTCTCCGTGGTATGTGTCTTCAAAGTATTGTGAAATGGGAGACCAAAGCGTTTTAGGTTCGTCCCTTACCAGACCAAAGGACAAATCTTTGATCGCATCACTTCGCAAATTACCAACCATACCTATAATTTTTAATGCCATCACTGGACTTCTTTCTAATATCAAACCTAACCAAAATCCTATTTTTTCTAGATACGAACCTCTGTTTGGTGTCGCTATCGAAACGATTTTTTGGAATTTTTTTACCCATTCTTTATTTTCTGCTTTGGCATAATACAAACAACTTCGCAAAACAAGACCACCTAAACTATAGGCAACGATATGAGGATTAGCGTCTGGACATTCCTTAAAAAAAATATCGAGCAGGTGCATCAGTTTTTTCCCATTTTCGTGAATCGGCAAACCGTGGTTAAAACGGATGTAAACTGGAAAATAATCTTTTTTTTGCAGTTCTGTAGAAATCCCTAGTGATCGAATCTTCTTTTTTTTATAAGGGATCCATTTTTCGAGCCAGACCGTTTCATCCGTAAAAAGGCCTGGGACAAAAAGTACCATCTTCGTTTTGTTAGAGTTGTGATAAGACTCGGCTACCTCTTTTGCTGAGACGTCCGCACCTAAAGTTCTAAAACTCATATCTATTTTTGTAAGTTTTATTTTTTGATTATGCGAACTTCCTAATATACTTGAGATAACACGATTGTCAAAGATAAGTTGGTCGCCCCTTTTCCCGACAGAATCGACCGCAAAAAAAGCTTTCTCAAAATTATTATTTGTGGCTTCTATTGCCTCATTTAATTTTTCATTGGCTTTAGAATTTGTATCGCGAATCGTAACGCCTGCATTTTGTAAGGCGGTACGCCATTCTGGTTTATAAAAAAAAGCATTTGATAAAAGTTCTAATCCAGAACTCGTTCCGCTAAGACTTCCGTTAACGAGTAGCTGAACACCCTTTAGAATGGAATCAGCAGATTTTTGAGAGATTTGAACGGCACGACCGGCTATCGAATGAAAAAATAATTGGATCACAGAAGCGATGGTAACCGATTTCGAAAGGAATTCAATCAAGAAATGAAGCAAACGAGCTAGTTCTTGCTACATTTCTTTGATTCGAGAGGTTACAGAATATAATTTGTGCTAATAAAAGACGAAGTTTTTTTCTCTAATATTTCTCGGAATATCTGTTTGCTTTCCTCGTCATCTTTGGCGGCCACTAGGCTTCGAATGGAAAAAGCTCGTAGCGCATCGGAGACAGACAGAGTTCCATCTGCAGAATCCTTTCTACCCGTAAATGGAAAGATATCGGGTCCTCTTTGGCACTGGGCATTGATGTTTACGCGTGAAACCTGGTTTACCAAAATATCTGTTAATTCTCCGATCACCTTAGGATCTTTTCCGAAAATACTTGCCTGTTGGCCAAATTGTGATTCTTTAATGTATGTTAAAGTTTCGGAAATGTCTTTATAAGGCACGATGGGAACAATAGGACCAAATTGTTCTTCCGAGTACAAACGAGAATTTTTTGAGATGGGATATAAGACTGCCGGATACATAAATGAATCTTGTACCTTCCCACCGCCTTCGTTTTGAATTTTTGCACCTTTGTTAAGTGCATCTTCAATGAGTTCGGTAAGCCATTTTGTTTTTCCTTCTTCTGGGAGAGGGGTTAACATCACATCTTTTTCCCAAGGCATGCCAGGTTTTAACTCTTTTAGCGCAGAAAGATAAGCAACTAAAAATGGCTTCGCAATTTTTTCAGGTACAAAAATAATTTTGAGCGCCGTGCACCTTTGGCCGTTAAACGATAAACTTCCTGAAAGTATTTCGGGAATGGATTTTTGAATGTCGCAGTCTTCCAATAAAATTGCTGGGTTTTTGGCATTCAATCCTAATATCGATCGCAATCGATTCAATCGTGGGTGTTTTTTGGTGATGATGTTTGCCGTAGTACTTGATCCGATAAAAGCAAGGATATCTACTTTGCCTGTTTCCATGATGGGTGAAATGACACTAGCACCATCGCCATACAATGTATTGATGACACCTTTTGGAAAAGCTTCTTTGAAACACTTTAATAACGGTTGTAATAACAAAACTCCAAATTTCGCAGGCTTAAAAAGTACAGTATTTCCCATGGCAAGGGCAGGGATTAATGTACAGAACGTTTCATTGAGAGGATAGTTAAACGGCCCCATACAAAGTACAATTCCTAGTGGTGCTCGTTTGATTTGTGCAAAAATCCCTTTCTCAAATACGAATCGTGATGCATCACGGTCTCCGACTTTGAGAGCGCTTATGGTATCATTTATATATTCAATAGTCCGATCAAATTCCTTGGCACTGTCTTTATATGTTTTCCCAATCTCCCACATCAATAATTTGATGATCAAATCGCGTTCTTTTTGCATCATGATCGTAAATTTTTGGATCGCTTTTATTCGCACTTCGACAGTAGATTGAGGCCATTCTCCCGCACCACCATCGTATGCTCGTTCACAAGAAACAAGTGCCTCTAAAGCTTCCTCTTTCCCAAAGGAAGGATAGCTTCCCATTAAAACTTGTTTGGTGGTTCCATTCTCTTCTGTATAAATCGGAGAACGGACCATGACTGTATCCCCCGCCCATGTTTTCAGCTCACCGTCGATCAAATATTCTTTTTGGTGGATGGGTTCGATGGAAAACTCTTGAGGAATGTCTGATAATTTAGGAAACTGAAACGTCATACAGGAAATGTTACGCCCAAGGGCTAAAAAAGCAAGGAATTCCATTTCATTTGCCCGATATTCATACTGTGGAATCCTTTAGTGATAAAGAATATGTCCAATGGCTAGAAATTTCAGAGCGTCTTTTCGCCCGTGTGCGAGAGCTCGAAGAATTGATGCATGAGGTTCGTTCGGATCTCGATACATACCGTGTCATTCGAGAAGAGTGGAGACGTTGCCATGAAGAATGGAAACAATCCAGACAAGTGATTTAGTAGAAGTCTCTAGCGTTTGTTATAGTAACGTAAAACAAATATGAGACTTTTAGACATCTCTCAGAACATTTTGAGGACTTATGATATATTGGATAACGTAAGTCCCCTTGAACTGTCTCTCTAGTCTCCTTTTTGAGCCCAGAAAAAAATTAATACAATGAAACCGATTCCTGTTAGCCCAATCAATTGCCACCAGCCGCTTTTTCCCGTATCGTGTAATCTTCGGGCACCGACGGCTAGAGATGGGAGAAGTAAGGCTAAAGTCAAAAGCCATCCAATCATCGGAAGAAACGTATTTACAAAAAGATTCACGACCACGACGAAAAGAAAGAACCACCAAAATTCAGGTCTTTTGGCTTTACCGTTAAAATCTAGATACTTCTGAAAACATACTTTGATTGCGTCTTGCGCTTGCATTCTGTTACCGTCCTATGGACGTAAAGCCTATCATAGAATCTGAAAATGAAAACTCGGAAATATGGACTTGGAAAACACTTTTCGCCCAGCTTCCTATCCAGAAATTTGACTTATGGTAGAAAAAGCTATGACCCCATTCGGAGAAATTGCTCCGAAAACTCCCGCCGCACTTGACAAAGTCAAGAAAAACATCTACGGACGTTACCTCGAAGAATTTACTGTCGGTGATATTTATGTCCATCCTCGTCAGTTCACCGTGGATAGGTCCTTTGCTCAAGAATTTGCGACCACTTTTATGGATGCGAATCCTCTTTATCTCTCGAGCGAATTTGCAAAAGCACATGGTTTCCAAGATTTACTTGTTCCACCGCTTATGGTTTTTAATCTGGCTCTCTCTATTGGAGTTCAGAATAACAGCGAGAAGGCGCTAGCTAACTTAGGTTATTATAATGCACAATTTTTGCTCCCAGTTTATCCAGGAGACACACTTTCCTCTCGGACAAAAATTTTAGCAGTCGATGACAAAGGCGCAGACAAACCTGGAATCGTTCATGTCAGAACTCTTTGTATGAACCAAAAAAATGAAGTAGTGTTACAATACGAACGCAAAATCATGATTTATAATTCGAATGGAAAACCAAAAGGGAATTCTAAACCAGGTGACAAATCTGCATTTTTTCCTGAATCGGCAACACCTGCCTTAAAACTTCCTAAACTTCAATTTCCGACTGCTTTAAAAGATGTTACTTGGGGTCATACTTACTTCGAAAATTTCGAAGCAGGTCAAATTTATGTACACCAAAATGGAAGGACGATCACGGACGAACATTATAATTGGACTTACCGAGTAGGCAATACTCATCCATTGCATTATGATAAACTTTATTCAGCAGGAATCTCTGGTCCGATGGGCGGCGAACCAGTTGTATATGGTGGACTCGTATTTGGTTGGTTAGCAGGAATGGCATCGCGTGATATTTCTGAAAATGCGCTTTGGGAAATCGGTTTTACCGAAGGTTACCATACACAACCAGCATTTTCGGGAGATACTGTCACTTGTATTACACGAATACTTTCAACGGAAGATAAAGGTTCCGAGTATGGCATCCCAGCCGGTGAAGTCCAAATGCAATTGATAGGATTAAAAAACATCAAAGCTAATGACGCACTAGAGAAATTTGGAACTGATCTTTTTTTGAAAGAAAATGACAAAAAGAAACTAGGGAAAGAAAAAATCTCAGAAAAAATCTTTGAAATTGAACGAAGACTTCTTATCAAAAAACAAGGATAAGGTGGACGTTGCCTCCAATTCGCTAGGGTCCTACACATTCACCGATTGTGTAGGACTTTAACCCGCTAGCCCCCTAATGTAGTTTCTATGAAAATTTTACGATGATTGTTACGAAGCCCTCTCGAGTTCCAAGTATGGACGAAATCGGGGATTCTATTTTTAAAATTGTTCTTCCTCAGCCTTTTTATGCGCCGAATAACATCTACATTTACAAAGGGGATGATGGTTTAATTTTAATTGATTCAGGCTATATCGAATCGATTCCAATTTTACAAGCATCTTTAAAAACAAGAGGATACTCACTCAAAGACATTCGGCACGTGATTTATACCCACAATCACTTAGATCATATTTCCTCTTCCTTAGTACTTAAATCGTATGCTAGAAAAGCTATTTTTTACGGGTATCGGGCCATGCAAACGGGCGTTGGAAATTATTTAGAATCTATGTATCTTTTCGAAGAAGCCACAGAAGACTTATTTCGAACAGCTTTCGGTGATCCAAATGAACTAAATCGAATACTAACGGAATCAAGGCTAGGATGGAACACGTTCTATAGTAAATTTAAAGAAACGAAAAAAGGAAATCCCATTTTAGAAATTGATGTCGCCATTGACCATAACGATTCATTAGAAATGGGCGGAAGATATTTTAGATTTCTACATACACCAGGTCATAATTTATACCACATTACTCCGATTTCTCCAGAATCAGGTGTCTACTTTTCTGGGGATTTGATTATTGCTAATTTAACCGCTATTTATTCTCAGTTAGATGGTAATCTTGGAGACTACCATTTTACTTTATCTAAATTATTAGAGGAACCCATTAAAAGATTACTTCCCGCACATGGACATGAAATTGAGGATCCTAAAAAAACGATCCTTCTTGTAAAAAAGACTCTTTCGATTCTGGAAAAAGGTGTGATCAGGAGACTCAGAGAAAGTCCATCTGATCTTTTACATCTTATGGAGGCGGCAATTGGGAAAAAAGTGCATAACGGTGGTCATTTGCCGACGGCTCTTGGATTGGTTTATTCCATTATACAGAAGTTAGTTTTAGAAGGATTGATCAGAATTGAAAACAGAGAAAATGGATATGAAATTTTCCATTTAATTTGAATTCCAGATTTGTATCCAAGTTCCTTTATATTTTAATTTCCAGCCTGGAACTTTTGTTATTTTGTTTTCTATTGTTTCTTTGGATACCAATCTTTCGTTTGTAAAATTTGGTGCGATCACCAGGTAACAATCTTTCTCTACACATTTTGAATGGATCAAATCGATTTTGTCTAATGGATACAAGGTTGCCGACTTTGGCATAAAAAAAGACAAATTGTATTGTACAAAAATGTTGGAAATTGGGTTTAAAATCTTATTGTTTTCCATTTGTCGGAGTTCCTCTCTCACTTCCTGGGACATCTTTTTTTCCATTCCTTCATTTTCGATCCTGGCTAAGGAAATTGGAAAATTAGAATCCAAAACATTTCTATACAAGAGAAGAGATAATAAAAAATAAAACAAAGGATTCGAAATGTCTTTTTTCTCTTTCATCCATAAATAAGCAGAGGCTAAAAGAAATGGAACGATCGTATAGCAGTAGTATGCATATACTTCATGGTGCCAGGGACGATTGGAAAAAAAATGAGTTAAATAAATTAAAAAGACACCCCAAAAATGGGAAAAAAGGAGGAGAGATCCAGAACCAAAACTCACACATAGTTCGAAAAAAATTTGAATGCTTTTGGATATACTTGTAACTTGTTTATAATCAGGGGAATACGAGCCAGAAAGAGAACCAAACCATCGTTCTGATTGGATGTTGACCAATTGGGGCAATACTAGAAAAGAAAAGACCAAATAACAGAGACAAAGTAAAATAATTTTAAAAGTAAAATTTGTCTTCAGTCTATTTCTCAAGTCACTGAGAACCTTGATATCTAAAATATATAAAGGCGATTTAAAAGTCTGACGCAAACATAGCGGTCCAAGGAATAACAAAAGATAAATGACAATATCTTCCTTGATCCAAACAAAACACAAAAGAGAGACAATGAGTCCGATGCTAAGTTTCTCTTGATTGAAAAAATAGAAAAAAAGTGCCGAAAGCGGATAAACCAAAACCTCAAAATGGTAACTCGTTCCCAGTCGGTAAAGATATAGATTTGAAAGAATGGCAAAAATAATCAAATATCCGATGGAACTTTTATTTGGTGAGTTTTCTTCTGAGATGGAAGATAAAATCATCTCCGTCCAAATAATGATTCCAAGAACCGAATAAAAATAAACACCAGCCGCATAACCCCACCTATGTGGAAATAGTAATTCGAAAGGGATAAAAAAGAAAAGACTCGGCGCGAAGTGGTGTGTGAGATAGGAGTCGTTTCCTGAAAGTGAGTAGTAGGTGGAATGATAATTCCCTTCTCGGAATAAATTTCGAATCACTTCCTGTATCCCAATATAATCTGCATCATGAAATTGGAAAGAGTTAGCAAGTTTATCGCTCAAAAAATACCCATGATATAAAAAACTAAGTATAACCAAGCCTACACAAACTCGGACAATCCGTTTGGCATCGATTCGATTTATAATTGATTTCGTTTCTAAAAAAGATGGAAACTTAATCGAAATCAAAAAAAGGATGGCTGAAAAAAGAAAAAGCCCTTGTTTTACGGGCTTATTAAGGTTAGGTGGAAGAAAAAATGAAAGGCAAAAAAGAAAACTCAGAATTAAGAATGAAAAATTCACTATCGAATAAAATATAAAACTTTTCTCTCTCCGATTCGTTCGCGATTGATTTCGAGGCGATTTCTATAATAAAATCCTTTTTCTGGAAAGGCTTTAGAAAAAGCCTCATATAAATCCATCTCAAAAACCAACATACATTCGGCGACGTCTAATTCGCCAATGGACATGGCTCGTTTTGTATCCACCATTACATGGCGCGAGTTGATAAAATCGGGTTCTATTTCGGTTGCGATCAAACCAAAATTTGTTTTTGTGATTGTCCCACCAACAGAGGTTAGTTTACCTCTGTTTTTTGCCTCTTTTACTACGATTTTTGAAATTCTTGTAACCTCGGGATCATCGGGTTTTTTGTCCATACTTGCGGAAAGGTCTGACCTAGCGGCCGTTACTTGGCCTAAATCTTCAAATGCTTTTGAATCATAGATATCCATTAGGTTTCTGTATCCAGTTATGGTTTCTAGGTTGATTGCTTTTTTCAGTTTTTGGTATTCGGTTAGAGAGATTAGGTTTTTAAGCGTTGATATAAAATTTCTAAGTGCGTACTCGGATTCGATCATCGGGGCCGAGAGCCCAGAAACTCCGATTTTTTGGCAGATCCGAATGTCATTACGAGCTTCTGGACCACCGATTTTTACATGCAAAGGTAAAATCCCTTGGCAAATTGTTTGTAGGAGCGTAATTTCCGCTTCGCCCATATCCTCAGTTTCTGTACCAGTTTTCAGACAAACGAAGGCATAATTTTCCTTCATTTCTTGGAGAGTCTTTCGTAAGGTTAAAAGATTTTTTTCCATAAGATTCTTTCGCTCCTGGTATGGTATCGGAAATTATCCAGAATCGTACAAGCCTTTCTCGAGATTTTTCCTCGGGTTGACAGAATTTTCTAATAAATCCAGCCTACCCAGTATGGGAATCTTTTCCTCCAAAACTCAAACTACCCCAAATCCAGTTAAAAAAGAAGAACCAAAAGAAGGTGTAGTCGCATCTACCTTTTCATTTGGACTTATTGTCGTTCTCGTTTTTGCGTTTAAGTCATCCATTCTCGATGCCAATAACATTCCTTCCGGTTCTATGATTCCTACCTTGAAAATAGGGGATTTTTTATTTGTAAATAAGATGCGTTATTCGATCAGAATGCCATTTACGGAAAAAGAAATCTTGCGCATTGATGAACCGAAACGCGGAGATATTGTTACTTTTATCCCCCCTTCAACTGCTCTTGCAAAAGAAGATGCAAGATCTGGGATATTTGCGAAGAGATTCGTGAAACGCGTAGTAGGTGTTCCTGGAGATACGATTCGGATCACAAGAAAGGTTGTTGAAGTGCCAGGTCGAAAACCTGTTTTATATGCTGTCATCGAATACAAAGAAAATGGAAAAACGGAATTTGAAAATTATTCTCCGAAGCCGATTTCCATCGGAGATGAGTTGAATGATCTTGATAACATGGATGCCTCACAGAGATCTCTGTTTTTGGAAAAAAAAGGTGATTTTGAACATCTTGTTCTGGAAGGCCAAGAAGATGATAGAAGGCCCTTCCTAACAGGATTTAGTTGTGATTTTGCAAGCGGTTGTTTGATCCCTGAAGGACACTATATGGTAATGGGAGACAATCGTGATGATTCGCATGACTCTCGCGCCTGGGGATTTGTCTCACGTGAAGATATTCTCGGCAAAGCATTAATCATTTATTTTTCAATTGATTGGAAGGATTTTACCTGTGAGTATAAGGATGGCAAAGACCTGGCAGAAAACGGGAAAGAATTTGCTGAAAGATATGAAGGCGAAGAATTAGAAAATAGATGCCATCCTAGCGAAATTTATTCGTCGGCTGTATCATATCGCTATATGGAAGATGAATCTAGATTTGGTTGGATTGAAAGAACACTACGATATCGATTGTGGAGACTCAGTGTTAGGTGGAATCGTATCGGTAGAATATTAAAATAATTGTTATGCCAAGTCCGAAAAAAGATAAATCCCCTATGGCAATGGCTGGCGTTGGTTTTGAATTCGTCAGCTCTATTGTTTTATTTGTTTTGATTGGATATTATGCGGATGAATATTTCCAAACGAGTCCTGCTTTATTGTTGGTAGGCTTTTTTTTAGGTTTTGGATATTCCTTTTATATACTCATCAAACGAGCTAAAGAAAACGAAGAATAATTCAGATTACGAGGGTCATCAAAATGGACAAATCTCTATACGATATTTCAGTAAAACGCGGTTCCGAAGAAATTCCCCTATCGAAGTACAAAGATAAGGTGCTACTAATTGTCAATACCGCGAGCCAATGTGGATTTACTCCGCAATACACAGGTCTTCAATCTACGTATGAAAAACTAAATCCAAAGGGATTTGAAATTTTAGCATTTCCATGTAACCAATTTGGTGAACAAGAACCAGGGTCGGATGAAGAAATAAAAACTTTCTGTGAGAGAACCTTTCAAACAACCTTTCCCATTTTTTCAAAAATTGAAGTGAATGGTCCAAACACCGATCCTCTTTATGAACACCTGAAAAAACAAGCAGGTGGTTTTTTAGGTTTTGATGATATCAAATGGAATTTTACAAAATTCTTAATTGATAAAACTGGTAAAGTTGTAAAAAGATATGCGCCCATGACAACACCCGAGGACATCGAGAAGGATATCGTAAATTTGATGAATACATAACGAGATTCTCTTGTAAAAATGGACCTTTATACAATCAATCTTAAAAAATTTCATCTTCACTACTTCGCCTATTTGATGTTTGGTGTCTTTTTGTCTATTCCTATTATTGATAGAAGTATAGAATCAAAATTCATTTTTGCGTTTTATGTAGGATTTGCCGTTTCCTTTTTAATCCAATTTGTTGCGATGGAAATCAGGTTTCTACCTAGGTTTAAGCCAGCTTTAGGAGAGAATGGTTTTCCCCTTTTCACGGTTCCCTTATTTTTTTTCATCAATTTGGGGGTTCTTTCGAGTTTGGTTTTCTTAGACTATCCTTTTGAAACAATTGTAGGATTTTTAATTGCCTATTTCTTACACCTTCTATTCCTTGTAATTGCGAGCTATTTCAGTGGAAAATAACTTTAAACATCGGATTTTATTAACGCTTTCCCTTCTTTTTTTTCTTACATTTTCGAGCTTACATGCCTCAGGAAGTGCCGAATCTTCTGAAGATTCCTTTGATTTCAGCGAAGTTATGTCCCATCACTTAGGTGACGCCCCGATTTTCCCTCTAAACTTTGGTGGCGAAAAGGTGTTCGAAGGTAGTCCTGGGTTTGATGCCGAACATTTTGATGTGTTTGATGCTCATGGTAAAAAATACCATTACATCGGCGGTTTTGATATGCACATCACCAAACGAGTGACAATGATGTGGATTGCATCGTTCTTTCTCTTTCTTGTTTTTATACCAGCAGCAAATCTGATTTCGAAGGACCCTAAAAAAGTAGGGAACAAATTTGCATCTGGAGTCGAAGCTTTTGTAACGTATTTAAAAGAAAATGTTGTCGATTCTTCTCTCGACCACCACGGCCATTCTTATTACCACTACATACTAAGTTTGTTTTTCTTCATTCTGTTCTGCAATTTATTTGGTTTGATTCCTTCTCTCGGCGAACTTACTGTCGCAGGCTCTGATCTACTCGTAGCTATGGGAGTCTTAGCGGAAACACCTCATTCTCTTCACACATTTGGTGAAATTTGGTCTGGGATCACTCCGACGGGAGACATTGGAGTTACATTGGCACTCGCCTCCCTCACCCTTCTCATCATCTATGGAACTGCCTTTTCTTACCAAGGGATCTCTTTTGTGGCACATGCTGTTCCTAAGGGAGTTCCGCTTCCTCTTTGGCCTCTCATGTGGGTTTTAGAATTTGTGGTGACGCACATTGCACGTTCCTTTGCGCTTACGATGAGGTTACTTGCGAACATGACTGCGGGTCACGTGATGATTTTAGCCCTACTAGGCTTTATTTTTATGAGCCAGAGTTATTTCATAGCACCCGTTTCCGTGTTAAGTTCCGTGATGATTTACTTTTTAGAGTTACTTGTCGCCTTCTTACAGGCGTTTATATTCTCTCTGCTAACGACTGTTTTTATTGGAACAGTCATGCATAGACATTAGATTTTTGGTTTTATTTATATTATAAAACACATAGGAGTGAAACGAAAAAAATGGAATTCGGTTTAGGATACATCGGAGTAGGACTCGCAGCTGGCCTTGCATTACTCGGCGCCGGCATTGGAATTGGTAGAATTGGTGGATCTGTTGCAGAAAGCATCAGCCGTCAACCAGAAGCAGCGGGAAAAATCCAGCTCGTACTTTACGTAGCAGCAGGTATGATCGAAGGTGCAGCTCTCTTCGCAGTCGTGATCGCGCTTCTTATCGCACTTAAACTCAACGGCTCAATTGACAAAACAATTGGTGCTGGTGTTGCACCTGCAGCCACTAACGTAGAACAAGGAAAATAATCTTGGTACTCCTTCCGGCTTCAGGCTTCAATCTGTTAAAAGTCAATCCGGGTCTAGTTGTCTGGACCCTGGTCACTTTTTCCATAGTTGTCCTCATCCTTAAAAAATTTGCCTGGGATAAAATTCTTCATGCCCTTGAAGAGCGTTCTTCAGGGATACAAGGGGATATTGACAAGGCTGAGGCCCTACGAAAAGAAGCAGAGAAATCGCATAAAGATTACCAAGAGAAGTTACGTGGTGCCATCGATGAAGCACATAAAATCATCGAAGAGGCTAAACGTGATGCGGGAATTCTACGTCAGAAAATGATGGAAGATACCAACAACGACATTAAACATTCGAAAGAACAAGCCGTTAGAGAGATTGAACTCGCTAAAGGAAAGGCTCTTTCCGAAATGCAACATCAAATTGCAGAAATGTCTGTTCTCATCGCCAGCGAGATTTTGGAAAAACAGCTCAAGAAAGAAGATTACACTTCTTTTATTGAGAAAGAAATTTCAAAGCTAGAAAAACTTAAAGTAAAATGAGCCTAAGTAAAGTCCCCAAGGTTTACGCCACTGCTCTTCTCGAGTTAGCTGTTGATGCTAACTCTGTTGAGGCGACCGAAGAAGAACTCACGCAGATTGTGGGAGCTCTTTCGGCTGACGAATCGATTCGACATTATTTTCTTTCACCAGTTGTCGATCCCATCGATAAGGAAAAAGCGGCATTCAAAGCACTCAGTGGTAAAACATCTGAAATTGTAACAAATTTTATCTCTCTCGTTGTTCGAAAAAGTAGATATCAATTTCTTCCAGAAATTGTAGAAGAATTTTGTTCTGGCGTTGATAAATTAAAAAATCGTAGTTCTCTTAGAATCATTTCAAAGGATCTACTCACATCCGAACAAAAAGAAAAAATCATCAAATCGCTATCAGCGAATTTCAAACGTGAGTTTCGCGTTCACGAAAGTGTAGATCCGCAATTACTTGGCGGTTTTAGGCTGTTTGTTGATGATTATTTAATCGATGCCTCCATCCGCTACAAACTAGACGGAATGGAAGAGGCTCTCCTCCAAAAGAAAATCCCTGTCGGAGCAATGTATGAAAATTAAAACAGACGAAGTAACATCGGTACTCAAACAAGAAATTAAGAACTTTAATAAAGACCTTAAAGTTGACGAAGTAGGATCAGTGCTCGAGGTCGGAGACGGGATTGCTCGCGTTTATGGACTGAGCAATGTAATGGCAGGTGAGCTCGTCGAATTCCAAAACGGAGTTCGAGGACAGGCTTTCAACTTAGAGGAAAACTCGGTTGGGGTCGTAATCTTCGGTGATTATACTAGAATTGAAGAAGGTTTTAGCGTCAAACGAGTTGGAAAAATCTTCGAAGTACCAGTAGGACCAGAATTACTAGGACGAGTTGTAAATCCACTTGGTGAACCAGTAGACGGCAAAGGGCCGTTAAACGCTAAAAAAACACGACCAGTTGAGTCTCCTGCTCCTGGTATTGCGATGAGAAAGTCGGTTCATGAACCGATGCAAACGGGAATCAAGGCAATTGATGCGATGATCCCTGTTGGACGTGGCCAACGAGAGCTTATCATTGGAGACCGTGGAACTGGTAAGTCTTCCATCGCGATCGACACCATCATCAACCAAAAGGGAAAAGATGTCATTTGTGTTTACGTTGCGATTGGCCAGAAAGAATCAACTGTTGCATCGACTGTAGAAATGTTACGTGAAAAGGGTGCCCTTGCGTATACCATCGTCGTAACTGCCAGTGCTTCAGAGCCAGCTCCACTTTTATTCATTGCACCTTATTCTGGTGCTTCGATGGCAGAATACTTTATGTATGATGAAGGAAAGGCAACTCTCATCGTTTACGATGACCTTTCCAAACAAGCGGTAGCTTACCGACAAATGTGTCTCCTTCTCAGACGACCACCGGGCCGCGAAGCTTATCCTGGGGACGTATTTTACCTCCACTCTCGCCTCCTTGAAAGAGCGGCCAAGTTAGATGATAAATACGGCGGTGGGTCTATGACAGCACTTCCTATCATCGAAACGCAAGAAGGTGAAGTTTCGGCTTACATCCCAACGAACGTAATCTCAATTACAGATGGCCAGATATATCTGCAATCGAACCTTTTTGCATCTGGTTTACGACCAGCGGTAGACGTAGGGATTTCGGTTTCAAGGGTAGGATCTGCCGCACAAATCAAAGCGATGAAAAAAGTTGCAGGAACATTAAAGTCCGACTTATCCCAGTTCCGCGATTTGGAAGCATTTGCGCAATTGGGATCGGAATTAGATGCAGTAACGCAGTCACAGTTGGATCGTGGATATCGAATTCTTGAAATCTTAAAGCAACCAAACAATTCACCAAGCCCAGTAGAAGAACAAGTAATCTCGATCTTCGCTGTTACGAAAGGATTTGTAGATCAAATTCCAGTAGCGCAGATTAGAGAATTCGAAAAATTTTTGATCCAAACCATTCGGGAGCAACACCCAGAAATTTTGGAAGAAATCAGAACTGCGAAAGAGATCAAGGCAGAAGCCGCTGTTCAAAAAACGGTGAAAAGCATCGTAGAACATTTTCTTAGCAAAAATCGGTAAGGGGAAAGATCTTGGCGACACCGCGTGAGATAAAAAAGAGGATCGACTCCGTAAAAAATACGAGAAAGATCACTCGAACAATGGAGATGGTCTCGACCGCAAAGGCGAAGAAAGCAACCAATAAGGTAAATGCTGCGAAACCTTATGCTGATTTGACCCGTGTTTTGGTTTCATCTTTGTCAAGTTTGGCTTCCGTTGTCCAAAGCCCTTATTTGAGAAAACCGACTAAGATTCGCAAGGTGGCGATTTTAGCCATGACTGCGAATCGAGGTCTCTGTGGTGGTTTTAATTCCAACATCCTGCGAATGGTAAAACATAGAATTGAATTCTATAAGTCCCAAGGTATTGAAGTGGAAGTCCACGCAGCTGGAAAGAAGGCTATTGGCTTTTTTAAATTTTCAAAGATTGCAACAACCAGTAGCTATACTAATCTTGATGACAAAGCAGGCTCCGCTGAAGCGAACCAACTTGCGAATTATTTTATGGAGAGATTTGCCTCTGAAGAAGTGGACCAAGTGGAAGTAATCTCTACTCACTATTTTTCAGCCGCGAATCAAAAACCAGAGATAACGCCTGTTTTGCCGTTGGAAGTGAAAGTTGAAAATAATTCCAAAGTTTCGGGACCAGAAGTTCTGTATGAACCAGACCCAACTACGATCCTAGAAAATTTACTCCCACTGGTTATCAGAACAACCTTTGTAAAGATATTATTAGAATCAGTTGCTTCGGAGCACATTGCACGCAGAATCGCGATGAAAGCCGCAACAGATGCCGCAGGTGAGATGATCAAACTTCTCACTCGTGGATACAATAGAGTGAGACAAGCAAAGATCACTCAAGAAATTTCAGAAATCGTCGGGGGCGCGGAAGCGATCTCTTAATTAGATCATTCGGAGTAATTTATGAATACAGGCAAAATCAAACAAATCATTGGCTCAGTTTTGGACATCAGTTTCCAAAATGGAAAACTTCCAGAAATCTTCAATGCAATCGAAATTTCTGCAAAAATCAACGGTAAAGATACAAAGATTACAGCTGAAGTTCAGCAGCACATCGGCGATAATACAGTTCGAGCGATTTCCCTTCAATCTACTGACGGTTTAAAAAGAGGATTGGATGTTGTTGATACTGGTGGACCCATAACGGTTCCCGTTGGAACAAAAACGCTTGGTCGTATTTTCAACGTACTTGGCGAAGTAATCGATGAAATGGGTGATATGCCAAAAGACATCCAACGGAAATCGATTCATAGAGACGCACCTTCTTTTGAAGAATTAAAACCTAAAACCGAGATTTTTGAAACTGGTATTAAGGTTATCGATCTACTTGCTCCTTACATCAAAGGTGGAAAGACCGGACTTTTTGGTGGTGCTGGGGTTGGTAAAACCGTTCTCATCCAAGAGTTGATCAACAACATCGCCAAACAACACGGTGGTTATTCCGTATTCGCTGGAGTAGGGGAGAGAACTCGTGAAGGAAACGACCTTTGGAACGAGATGAAAGAATCAGGTGTTATCGATAAAACTGTACTTTGTTATGGTCAGATGAACGAACCACCTGGTGCTCGACTCCGAGTGGCACTTTCTGCACTTACGATGGCCGAAAACTTTCGGGATGAATCTGGATCAGACATTTTACTTTTCGTAGATAACATCTTCCGTTTCTCACAAGCGGGATCTGAAGTATCTGCACTTCTTGGAAGGATGCCATCTGCCGTAGGTTACCAGCCGACTCTTTCGACCGAAATGGGTGGACTTCAAGAGCGGATTACTTCCACAACGAGAGGTTCCATTACTTCCGTCCAAGCGATCTACGTTCCTGCCGATGACTTAACGGATCCAGCTCCTGCAACAGCATTCACACACTTAGATGCAACGACAGTTCTTTCGCGTGCGATTTCTGAAAAAGGAATTTATCCGGCGGTAGATCCACTTGGTTCTACTTCTAGAATTATGAACCCTGTGATATTAGGGGAAGAGCACTATCATGTAGCCCGAGAAGTTCAAAGAATCCTCCAAAGATATAAAGATTTACAGGACATCATTGCGATTTTGGGTATGGATGAACTCTCCGAAGACGACAAAATCCTAGTGGCACGTGCCAGACGATTGGAGAAATTTCTCTCCCAACCGTTCTCCGTTGCGGAAGTATTTACTGGCCGTCCAGGAAAATATGTAAAACTTGAAGATACGATTAGATCCTTTAAAGGCATCGTGGAAGGTAAATACGATGACCTTCCTGAACAAGCATTCTATATGGTTGGATCCATTGACGAAGTATTAGAAGCAGCAAAACAGCTAAAAGGAAAGGATTAGGTTTTTTGTCCAATGGATAAGAATCTTTCACTTACAGTCATCTCACCGGATCGCATTCTCTACCAAGGGAACGCGGAATCTGTGATTTTGCCAGGAGTCGTAGGTTACTTTGGAATTTTACCAGGACATGCGACTCTGGTTTCCCAATTGGATATTGGTCTCATCAAGCTCCACTCAGGTGGCAAAGAGTTTCTGATTGCCATCGATGGCGGGTTTTGTGAGGTCAAAAACAATGAAATTCGCGTATTAACAGAAGGCGGAGATTCGGAAGAAGATATCACAAAAGAGCGTGCCGAGGCTGTTTTTTCGCAAGCAGAAGCAATGCCAGCGTCCAAAGAGCGAGAAAATTCAATAAAGAAAGCAAAAGTTCGCGTTTTACTACACCAACATTAATTTTTTTCCCCTCTACTTGCCGAAAATAATGTAGAGGGGGACCATTCCTTTGAATCAAAAGTTTATAGTTAGTTTTGGTATTTTTATCTTTCTAACTCTCTTTACAATTTACTTGAAGGAAAACCCCGAAATACGTAAAAGAATCTATTCTCCTGAAATGAATCAGGTGAAAATTGAGGGATCGGTGAAAGGTCCTGAGATAAATTCTTTTGAGTCAGGTTCGACTCGTTTGAACTTGCTCGAGATGGCAGGCGGAATTGTGCCTAGTGCATCGATGTTTTATGAAGTTAGTCGCCTTGATCAACTTTTAGTTGATGATCAGGCTGTAGATTTGGGGAAACGGTAATCGTAAAGAATGGCGGATCAGGAAAATAATAATAAAGAAGAGTTTGAAAATCTCGAGCCAGTTTTGGACGAAGATGCATTTTCACTCGATCTTGATGATTTCGATTTAGGAGATGACGATCTAGAGGAATCTCCAGGTATCGAGCCTCCGACTCTTGACGATGTTGATGGATTTGAAGACAATGAGGATGATAAAATCGGCGACCTCGTCCTTTCAAGTTCAGACAATGATGATGATGAAATACTTGATATAGATTTGGATTCGGATTTAAATTTGTTAGGTGAGGAAGACCCCGTTCTTCACGATGATGAATTCCAAGCAGATTTTGATGAGGATGACGAAAAACTCGAAATAGGTGCTCCCCTGATGGAAGAGGATGACCTAGAATTAGAATTTGATGATGATATAATCGATCTAGATGAAGAGATCGAAGCCATTCTAAATGGTGAAGATGGGATATTAACAAATAAAAAGAAATCAAGTGCCAACGCTTCAAGTGAATATGGGTCCGAAGAAGAAGACGAAGGTCCTATCGCTCTTTCTATGGAAGAGTTAGAAAATATCACAGGTGGATTGATCGCAGAGGATGATACGAGTGAAGGATCTGAATCTAATCATGATTATGCGGAAATTGCATCGGATTCTGGTATTAACTTAGATTCGGAAGAAGTCCTCTTGCCAGAGGAGAGTGAGTTAAGTTCGGAACTAACTCCAATAGCCAATAACGATCTGGATCTAGAACTTGATTTAGATGAATCCGAAGTGGATACTCAACTAACATTTAATGAGGACGGCCATCCTGAATTAAATTTAGAAGACGATGAGGCTGGCGAAACCGAATTTAAGCCAATGCGCGATGCGGAAGAAGAAGAACTATTCGGTTCCGCAAAAGAAGATGAAAACTTAACACTCTCAGATGATGAATTAGGCAATATTCTTGGGTCTTCGACAGAAAGTTTAGAAGAATCATTGGGTAGCGAAGATGATTTTTTTGAGAGAGAAGATTTGCCAGAATTGGAAGACTCAAAATCCTCAATGGACGAGGAGGATGATGGTCCAATTACTCTCTCGTTAGAAGAGTTAGATAACATTGATTCCACGGAAGAACCAGATACAAACATTTTGGACGAAGAGCCAGAAGACGAAACAATTACTTTGAGTCCAGACGAACTTGGAAGTATCATTGCTTCGGAAGAACCGACAGAAGAAACAGAATCCACTGCATTAGACTTTGGAATCGAATCCGAAGAAGATAATGTTGAAAGTAAGACATCTGCCAGCGAATCAACTCATGAAGACGAGAGTAGCTTTGATATCTTCGGAGATGATTTTTCTGTTGATGATGAGGATGATAATGAGACGGAAACAACGGAAGAATCTGTTAGTTCTGGCTTAGAGGGCGAATATGAAGAGGATGAAGGTCCTCTGGCATTGTCGATGGAAGAATTGGAGTCTATCGCAGAAGATGCAGAAGAAACATCTGAGGACGAGTTAGTCGATAGTTTAGACCGGGCGCCACTTCCTTATGAAGAGGAACAAACCAAACCAGATCTATTAGAAGAAGACATGGAAGACGAGTCCATAGCACTCAGTATGGAAGAGTTGGAAAACATCACTGGTCAGGATGAAGAGGATTCAGCCGGGGCATCGATGGTATCTGACGGCCATGAACTTGAGTTAGAAGGTTCTGACGATGCGGACGTGGAAGTCGTATCTGGTGAAAAAATAGATGATCTTATAGGCGAAGAAATTCCGGGAGAAAACCTGGATGACATTGCTGACCTTCATATGGATGAAGAGGATGAACATAAAGTTCATGATTTTGATTTCGATGCTGAATCTGCCGATGCCACGGAAGAGACTACCGAAGATTTCACGTTAGGTGATGCACCAGATTTGGTGGAGCATGATGATTTAGTAGAATTTAGTGATGAGATACATTCCGCTGAGACACGCGAACCTACATTAGCCTCAGATGATAGCCAGGGCATTGAAATCGATTTGGATGAATATGCCCCTGAAGGAAAACTCTCTCCTTTAGAGGAGTTACGTGCCAATCAAACTCCCGAGATTTCTGAAAAATCACTCGGTGATGCGGCGGCCGACGCCATTAAAGACGTAGGTTCCGAATTGTCTGTCACTGATCGAAAAAAGGTGTTAGGTTATTTAGACAATCTACTCGGAAATTTGCCAGACGAAGTAATCAAAGAATTCTCAAAATCTCAGTACTTTGAGCTTTATAAAAAAATGATGAAAGAATTGGAGTTGTGACGTGGGTCTTCTCGATCGAGCCGAGAACATAAAGAAGACCATCGCTGTTGATAGTCCAGCTGTACCAGCAGTATCAAATCGAAAATCTCTTTTACAAAAAGCAGAGAAATTTTTAAAAGAAGAAGATGAAAATGATTGGATTGGTGACCTAAATGAATCACCTGTCACCGATATAGGCGACGATCTTCCAGATCCCGATAGTAATGAAGAAGTCGACATAAGTGAATTAGGCGGATATGAACCTGATTTAGAGATGGAACCATTCGCTGATTTTGAGGCATCCGATTCAGCAGAAGATAATTTTCCAGAAGTCCAAGACGACGATTTTTCCAGTCTAGCTGAAGAATCGTTAGATCAAGATTTGGAAGCAGAAGCAGATACAGATACAGATACAGAAGATTTGGTTGAGTTCTCAACTGAAGAGGAGCATCCGGCAGAGTTGCCAGAAGTCGATCTATTTGATGAATGGGAGAAGGATGCGCATGTCGAATCGGCAAAACAGCCCGTCCGTCCAACTAGCGAAGATCCAGTGCCGCAGGATAAAAATTTTCTCTTTGATGATGAATCTGATTTTTCAACTGCTCCGATGGGGCAGTATATTGCATCCAACAAAAGAATTGAAAACTACCAAGCAGTCTTTGAAATCACCAAGGAAATTTCGGCCTCTAAAGATTTTGCAGATTTTTTTGACAATTTAGTTTTTAGCATCATTGGACAAGTTGGGTGTTCGACGGTTGTTGTGATTACCTCTACGGTCAATGAAGCTGGTAGATGGGATGCTCTCAATGCGGAAGGTGTTACATTAAATGAATCTTGGTATTTTAATTCTACAGACGAAGTTTATCAAAGGATAGCTGAATCGGATACAGTAATATACGCTGGCGATTTAAAACAAAGAAAAATTCCTTCGCGCGAAATAAATATTTTGGATGAAATGGAATCGGAAATATTGGTACCGATTCGACACAAAGAACAGTGCTATGGTTTTCTCTCTTTGGGAAGATTGATAAACAATGAAGAATATATCGTCGATGACCTTGAGTTTGTAAAAGTTATTGGAGATATTGCAGGATCCGTTTTTGCTCGTGTGGCTGAATTTGAAAAGCTAACAGAAGAGCTCATTAACGTCAAACAAGTTGTAGAGATCAACGAATCAGTATTAAAGTCAGCTCGAGATTTTGCGGGTGTTCGAAAAATGGATGACGCCTACGATCTATTAGTCGACAACTTGAAGAAAAAACTTGGCGTAAAGCAGTTTACATTGCTCATCCTCGACTCAGAATCTCGAGAAGACTATATAGTATTCGGTTCCAATTTTATTTTACCTGAGAGAGCCAAAGACTTTCGCTTAAGTAAAAATTCTGATATCGTTGGAATGGTATCGAATGTGCCAGGAGTTTATAAACTCGAGAACTACAGAGAAGATTCGGAATTAAAATCCATTTTTACAAATGACGAACTAGGGATCATGTCCGAATTTACTATTTTGCCCATTATCAACTTAAATTGGTTAGTGGGAATGGTGGTAGTCCATGCTACTGCGAGTCCATGGACTGATATGAGTCGAGATATAGCAGTGGCCATTATGGAAACTTCTGCTCCGGTGTTTGCGAATTTATTGATACTTTCCGAAAAGGAAGCTTTATTTAGGAATCCGTTTAACCCATTAGAAACTCGAATCCTATCGGAAATGGAAAAATCTGAAAAAATGAAATTAAACTTCACTGTTTCCATATTTAAAATACAAAATGTTGCCAGAATGATTCATTTATTCGGTTCGGGAAAATTCGCCCGTTATGCGGATAATTTACGTAAAACAATTACAGATCAAATAAGTGAAAATGATTATTTTACCCGAGTTGGTCAGGGAAAATTTGCAATCGTACTTCATGGTAAAGACCGTGAAGAAACGGAAATTGTGATCAAAAAAATAAAGGCATCCTTTTCCAAAAAAGAAGAATTCTTTAGTTCAACGTTTAAACCTTCGTATAGGATTCTAAGTTTATCTTATCCAAATGATACGAAGGACAAAAATCAATTTATGGAAATGATAGAAGAAGCATAAATTACTTCTAAAGATCCGTGTTATTTAATTCTATTCCCTTTTTACTTAGTTTTATCATATTTTTCACATGCTATTTTTTCTTAGAAAAAAAATGGCAGAACATACTCTTGCTCCTCTATGGATTCTTTTTCTATTCGTATTGGAATTGGAAGATGAGTCTACTTTTATGCGTATCTATTTTATTTAATTATTACGTAGGGAAGATTTTAGCTAAAAGTGTAATGCCAAAGAGTAGAAAAAGGATTCTAATATTTGGCATTACATCAAATTTATTACTTCTCGGTTTTTTTAAATATACTCTTTTTTTGACAGATTTATTGATCGATATCTCGGCTTTTTTAAATCAGCAAATAAGTATTTGGCGACCTGAAATATTGCTACCTGTCGGTATTTCATTTTATACTTTTCACAATATAAGCTACCTTATTGAAATACATCGGAAAAATATACCTGTATGCAATGACTTAATAACATTTTCTGTTTACGATATATTTTTCCCTCTCTTGTTAGCTGGTCCAATAGAAAGACCTAATTCGTTATTACCACAATTAGAAAATAGGCGAATTTTATCCTTGGACGGATTATACAAAGGGTTCTCTATTTTTGTTTGGGGCATTTTCCAGAAAACAATGATTGCAGATCCCTTGGCAAAATTTGTAGATGCTGCACTCGATAGTAATGTTAAATTAACTGATGGTGTGCTTTGGATTGTTGCTCCTGCCTTTGCGTTTCAAGTTTATGCTGATTTCTCTGGATATTCTAATTGTGCTAGAGGGCTTGCTTATATGATGGGATTTCGATTGATGAACAATTTTCATAGACCATTCTTCGCTTCGAATCCAGTAGATTTTTGGCAAAGGTGGCATATCTCCCTCTCGAGTTGGCTCAGAGATTACGTTTATATTCCATTAGGTGGTAACAGGTTAGGATTTGTTCGACAGAATATAAATATTATGATAGTTTGGATACTCGGTGGGCTTTGGCACGGGGCAACTTACGGATATTTGGTTTGGGGGATTTATTTAGGTTTTTGTATCGTCGTATACAATATATTTAAGGAAAATACTTCAACGCATCCACTGTTTCACTATCCTGGAATTACAAAACTGATTGGATCTATACTAACATTTTACTCATTTTCTTTCGGTTTGTTACTCTTCCGTGTTCGAAATTTTGAAGAATTGCTAAAATATTTAACTAATATTTTTTCATTCTCTTGGATGACTGTCGAATGGATATTTGTTTTGATTTATTTTTTGCCATTATTGATTTTTGATTTTTGGCAAAAAAAAATGGATACTAGTGAAACTGATTGGCAATTAGAAAAAAGACCTAAAATTTTTTGGTTCACGTTTACGATTGTGTTTTTAGCATTTTCTTTGTTATCTCCATTCGCAAAACAAGAGTTTTTTTATTTTCAGTTTTAGACCATGAAATATAAATATCCGATCATAAGTTTAGTTAGTATAATCTTTGTTATGTATGTATTTTATCCTAGCTTGGTTTTTTTCGTGGAAGAAACTTCTTTTATTTGGTATCTAAACCGAAAGAAAATCACTTTGCCAAAAGCAGAAATTTTGGTCTTAGGGGATAGTCAATTCTTGAGTGGGGTAACTTCTAAATTGATTAGCCAAATGGAAAATATTCCCGAAGAAAATATTCTATTTAAGGTTCGGCCGAGTGAGCAGCCTGAAGGTATGTTAGATCAATACCTACATTTAAGATCTGATTTACCAAATCTTAAAATCATTTACCTTAATCTATCGCCGATTTCTATTTCTAAAAATTCGGTCACAGATGCACATCGTGAACTTTATTTTGGATTTTCTCCGTTTGCATTTCACCAACTCACAGAATCAACACTGCGTGATTTTTATTTTCGGGATTCAAAGGATATTTTTTGGAAATTTATCATTGAATGCTTTCCTTTTTTTGGACTAAACCAGAATTTTTCTTCTCTTTTCCGAATGATTGAAGAAAAAGAGGGCGTTACATTTCAAAAAAAAATGACATTGCAGCTTATGAAGGCTAGGTGGGATCAAAATAAATATCTAGACACTTACTTTCAAGAAAATTCTCATTGGACTTGGAATAACTTCGGTATCGAAAAGGAGTTAGTGGGTGAGGAAGTCCCCCCTAAGGGATCTTCATTGGCATTCAAAAAAGAAAGAGATCCTTCTTTGAAAGCGATTAAGCGGCTTGTAGAAATCGCAAAACAATCAAAAATAAAAATCGTTTGTTTTGATTTACCATTTTCGCCAGGCTTGGAAAGCGATATAAAAAATTTTCAGGTGCGTGATAGACTAGACAATGAGATTTACGGTTTCGGATTTTCAAGAATAATCAAAGTCCCTCACGATGCTTTGAATCTTCCAAAATATTTTGTAGACTTTACGCACCTCAACGCAATGGGAAGAGATGCATTAAAGTCATATCTGTTAAAAATAAATTAACCGATTATTTTATGATCCCCGCTTTTTTGCCAATTGCATAGAAATTCAATCCCCAACCAATTCCAAGAAAATTTTTGGGAGTCAAAATTTCTTCAGTAGTTGGATCCCAGATATCTTTTACAAACGCTTCTGTAGATATTTCAGTGGCATACGGGATTCCCCAGAAATTTTTGTCTTCTAAATTCTTCATTTGATAGCTCCTGTTAGCTGACTTTGTCTTTTTTTACCATTTCAAAAAATTCTTTAAAATGATACGCTGAATCATGTGGCCCCGGGCAAGCTTCTGGGTGGTATTGAACTGCCATCACGGGCCAGCCTTTCCTTTTTAAACCAGCCACTGTATTGTCGAATAAATTAATTCTAGTGATAATAGTATCATCCGAAGATTCACCTAATACATGAAATCCGTGGTTCTGACTTGTTATTTCAATTTTTTTGGTTTCTTCATTGCGAACCGGATGATTGCCGCCGCGATGACCAAATTTAAGTTTTGCGGTTTTTCTTCCGAGAGCAAGCCCAATGATTTGGTGACCTAAACAGATTCCAAAAAGTGGCTTTTTGGCTTCCATGATTTTTTTTGCAGAGGATATAGCATAGGATAATGGTTCTGGATCACCAGGACCATTTGATAAAAAGTAGGCATCATAATTTTCTTTTAGAAGGTCATTTGCATTTGTTTCGGCAGGAAACACGTTTACATTGAAGCCAGATGAGTCTAACAGGCGTAAAATGTTTTGTTTCACTCCAAAGTCAATTACCGCAAGATTGAATTTATCTTTAGTATGATTTCCAAATTGGTAAGAATTTTTTGTCGAAACAACTTTTGCCAAATCCTGTCCAACCATGTTAGGTGCTGATTTTACTTTTTTAAGAAAATCTTCGGAATAAACATCTGCCACAAAAATACCAGCTGACATTGCTCCTGAATTTCGGATAAGTCTTGTTAGTTTGCGAGTGTCAATCCCTTCGATGCCTGGGACATTGAACCGAATCAAAAAATCCTTAAGAGTTTCAGTTGATTTATAATTTGAGGGCCTTGCTACATATTCTTTTACAATCAGCCCACTTGCATGGATTTTATCTGACTCCATATCTTCCGCGCAGATTCCGTAATTGCCTATCATCGGATAAGTGAGATTGATCATCTGACCTTTGTAAGATGGGTCTGTCAATATTTCCTGATAACCTGCCATGGAAGTATTAAATACGATTTCACCGAGGGTAGAAGTTTCTGCACCGAAGGAGGTGCCTTCCATCACATCGCCATTTTCAAGAACGAGAAAAGCTTTCATCAGATTCCATTCCAAATTAGCCCGACAAAAGTGCGAACATAAAGAAATTTTTTAAAACAGAAACTTGCTATTTTTTCCAAATCTGCTATGGGGGGATTGCCCAAGGATTTTTCGCCCACGATCCATCCCCCCACCCAAAAGAAAGGGTGGGGGACCAAAACCCATGCGACATAACTCCCCCCCCCATCACCCACCATCTCGAACATAATACCCTTTCACCCGGTCATAGTAAAAATCCCCTTTGATCTCCACCCGTTCCATTTTTTCGATCCGTTCCTGAAAATCTTGGGCCATCTCCCGGTCGATCCGCAAATACCCCCTTCGCCCATTCGGTTCCAAGTACACGATCTGACCTGTCGCAGGGTTCGCTTCTAAAATCTGCCCCATCACAAACTTCGTTTTCCCTTTCGTCTCCGAACCGATCTGTACTTCATATTTCTGAACAATGTTAGGTGGCCCATCACAGAAATAAAAAACACCGTCCTGGTTTTTTAAAACCGCCTTTCCCTGGACGTGTATATCTTTTTTGGATTCAAATCGTTCTAGGAGTTCCTGCACCGATTTCCGGTCACAAAAAATATCTTTGGTCTTAAAGGTATTGTTTTCTTCCAGGGTAAAGTAGGGTGTTTCAGCCTTCGGATCGATACGTATCAATTTTCCCGAGTAACGAATCATTTTTACCTTTGTTCCGGATAGGTTCCCGAATCGGAGAGGAACTAGAACAACAAATAAAGTCAGCATCATAGTGGCAAATTTTCTCATAAACCCCTTCAGTTAAATCGCTAAGTCTTTGGTGCAATGCGTCACAAATTACATAAAAAACACAAAATTTGCGATTTCTTTACATTTTTTAATTTGACAGAACATTTTCTTATGTCTAAATACTCTCTAATTGTGAGATCATATTCCTAACTTCCGTTGGGTTGTGTCCACAGGATAAAAAAAATCAGGAAACAAACTCACAAGGAGTAACCATCGAATGTTGAAATCACTTCGCATCGGAATTATGGGGTTCATGTTCGTAGCCGCGGCTGCAAGCCTTAGCGCACAAACAGGACCTCGTTCTTACGTCAATTTTGGTCTCGGGGGCCAATTTGACTTAGCAGGATTGGGCGGAACCATCCTAAAAGACGGACTTGACTCTTCTAGACCAGTAAGAGACTCTTCTGGAAACATAACTGGAACTACGCAACAAGCGATTTATGCTGAAAACACACTAGTTGGACTTAACAAATCTACAAATGGTTTTATCGGTGTAAAAGACAACGGAGCTATGGTAGGTCTGAACCTAAACGTAGGTTATGAAAAAGAAGGTCTATTCGGCATCAATTCATTATTTTACAGAATTAGCGTAAACCACACGAGCAAAGTAGCTGGTGGTTACACGACTTCTACTGCAGCTGGTTATAAGTGGTTAGAACAAGAATGGAGCTACAATGCTTGGACTGTTCCTGCTTTTATTGGTATTAAACTTTACAATGCATCTAACGACACAGCTGTGTATGTTGCCGGTGGTGCGAACTACTTCAAAGGCCAATGGGGTGTTTCTGGAACTGTAGACGGGGACGCTCTAAGAGCTTTACTTCCTGGTCTTGCTGGTCCTGGTGGCGCTTTCCTTTCTGATGCTCCTACTCCTGGTATTTACAAAGAAAACATTAAATTTGGTGCATCTGGTTTCGGTTTAAACTGGTTAGTTGGTGCTCAAACAAAAGTGACTGCAAAAGGTCATATTTTCTTTGAATTAGAAACCATCCTTTCTGGCGCAATGGGAACAGGTGGAACACAATCCGTTGGTGGTGCTAGTGCAATCGCTCCCATCGCGGCGTACCCTGTGATCGTCGGTGGTCAAACCTACCGTGTTGGTTACAAACTCGAGTTATAATCTAGGAGATATAGATGAAACGTAATTTTACAAAATTAACCGGCATCGCTCTGATCAGTGCCCTTGCACTCACAGCTTGCCATCCAGACAAGGTAAAAGAAGAAGTCGGCCAAGCAGCGATTCTTGCCCTTGCGATTCGAAATGCGGCAAGCGGAAACTGCGCGATAAGCGTAAACAATGCCGGTCTATATTACGGTGCGATAGTATATCACACAGTACAAAACACGAATTTGGGTGTCGCTGACCAAGGCTTTTTGTTCTCTGATTATAATGCTGCAACAGGTTTGAACCTAACTTCAGCAGAATATACGGCAACGACTGGACCAACATACAACCAAAAGTATGATGCCTTCTTCAGAACAACTGCTAGCTGGACGAATACACAAAGAAATGCGAGATTAGCAGCCCAGAAAACTCGTCTGGACATTGCATCTTCAACTACACAAAACTTAGTTGGTACTGGAACATTGGCTTGTGCAAGAATTCCAAGGACTTCGTGCAGTGTTGCTGGCGTAACAACAGCTACAAGAGATGCAGATTTGACCAATGCTGTTGGAGTCTACAACGAACTAGCAAACAATTCGGACTGCCGTAAGACAGGCCCATCCTTCTTGGCTGCGATGGCAAAATATATTTTTAGAGGAGCGCCATCTGGCCAGCCAATCGCTACTTCTACTGGTATTTTCAGAAACACCGATACAAACGGAACTCCGATCGATTTGGGAGCCAACGGTAGAATTGGTCAGCTCGCGCAGATCCTTCCAGAAAACGCGTATCCAAAATTTGGATCGCTCATCTCTTTAGGATTCGGTAACTTGGTGCCGATTAACAAAAACGGTACAGCATATACGACTGATACAGCAAGCTCATCTACTGTAGCATTCTACGGTGGAACAAACTTAGGTGTCACACCAGTTGATTCTTGTGAGTCTCTCGGTCTAGATTTAGCGCCTACGGCTCTTGCAACCAATAAAAGATCTCTTACTTCTTCAGTCGAGATTGCGTATACTCTTTCACAAGCTGGATCAGCTGCAGCTGCCTATAATGTTTTGGCAGGAACAACACTCAACGGAACGATAGATGTTGGCGACAATGCTACTACTTTTACAGTACCGACGTCGACTACAGATGGTGTAGCTTGTAACAACTCTTTCCGTTCTAAGTTTGTAATTTCACAAGCCCTCGGTGGTGGAAAGTTGCCAGCGGTGAATAATGCAGGATCCGGCGATGGTGGAGCAACAGTGTTACTCGCTTCTTGTGTATACGGAGCAGATTCTACAAAAAGAGCAACTGCCCAGGCTACTGTTGGAGCTGGATTGGTTGCTGCAGGTTTCATCGCCGCCAGTTCACAATTACCAACTTGTGGAGACGGAGTGCTTTCTGCGTTTACGGCCGCTCAGAGAAGTGCCGCGACTCTTTTTACAGAAATGGGAACGAACTCAGCTTCCTTTCCTAATACGAACTAAGATTCCATTTCCCTCCGAAATTGGATTCGAAAACCCTCGGGCGAAAGTTCGGGGGTTTTTTTTATTCTCACCTTGTCCACGATTCACCTACAAACATCTGTCATTTGCTTATCCAATCGAAAGGGATTCAACTCCCTGACATGGCAAGGTTCAGGAATTTAGAATTTTATAATTCCTTAAAAAAGTATCCAATAACTACTTTTTGATTTATTGCATTCAAAATAAAAAAAAATCAAAATTTGAGAAAAATAGAATTCAAAAAAATCTTTCTTTTCGAAATCTGAGTTGCCTTCGAGGTGGTAGGCGGTACTCACTATACCGACAAACGCATTTTATGCGTAAAAAAGGACGTTAAATGAAACTTCACAAATTGATCGTGTTAGCAATAATAGCTGCTACACTCCTCACATTAAACTGTAAAAAAGAAGAAAAAGATGATAGCACCACTAATTTTTTATTGGTCTATCTTCTTGACCAAGCTAGCGGAAACTGTGCTACCATCACTAAAAACACTGCAGGAACATTATATACTGCTACTGGTTCTGGAGTTCCGAAAGGGGGCTGTAATGAGGCAACACTAGGAAGGTTTGCTGAAACTTCTGCTGCTGCTAAAGCAATATCAGATTCTAATTTTGATGCAAGAATAAATGAATTGAAAAAATATACTGAATGTTCTGCGCAGGAAACAACTCAAACTGCAAATAAAATCGCGGTTACAACTACGACTATCGAAACAGCTGCGAACAATGCTACAAACGGTTGTACAACAGTTGGTGGTAATGGATTCCTAGGAGCGACAAACTTCTGTAAAGATGCAGCATCTCTTTCTGCATTAAAAGCATTGACCCGATATGTTGCCATCTCGTCTGCGCGAACAGATATGGAAGCTAATTATTCTGGCCAACAAACTGCGAATGCGGCTTTGAACACAACTACTGGTTATACATCAGCAGCTTTATTAAATCTTAGGCTTGCCAATAGCACTGAAATTGCTTTGATATCATCATTTGACATCGCGGGTGCCTGGGTTTCTGGACTTGGCACAAGCTGTGGTGCGAAAGTAATCGCTTCAAATGCTACTTTTAAAGCATATCTCGAGAAGGTAGCTGGATTTGTTACTTCACACGGAACTGAAATTACGAATGCCAATCGTGCGGCAGTTTCTGAAACAATTACAAACAACCTAACATGTAGATACGGTTCGACAGCAACTGCGTCGACGACAGTAGGAACAACTGCTGGCGTTGGATTGTGTCCAACAGCAACAGCACCTACTACATATTCTACATTCTAAAGCTTCATTTGATGCCTAGAGGTTTAGCGCTCGTAAACTGAGTGCTAAACGTTTAGGCATTTTCCTTCATTCACTCAAATAGCCCTGACGGTAAAATCGACTTCAATTTTTCATCTACGATGATGTTCGGAGAAATCACAAAAGACTTGTCAGCTGATAAAGATTTACATGCGATACGTAGGATATTTTTCCAGTTTTCAGGCGTTGAGTAAAATGAGTTTATCTCTGCCAGATCGACTGTATAACAATCAGGAATCCCATCCGAGTTTTTATCCAATTCCATTCTGTTTCCAGGATAAATCCAAATAGACGTTTTGTCATCTGTTACGGATTTTATTTCAATTCGAGCTACGATTCCCTGAATTGCTTTCGGGAGAGCAAAACGATTGTAATAGATCGTTGATTCTAAATATCCATCCTCATCTTCGTCGACTTTTTCGATTAACTTTATGTTACTAGGTCCGTACCATGTTTTGGATTTTGTCTTGCCATTTTTCTGCACCAGATTGAACAAGATTGCGGAATTTTGGATGTCTGAGTTATCTCCATTAACCCAAAGAAAATCTTCCATTTTGCCATTCAAACTCGAATCAGTCTCAATGAAGACTGCCGATTGAAGTGAATTATTCGTGTGCATGATTTGATCTGGCTTTTTATCCCCGTTGATATCTCTCGTTGTAGTTGAAAAATGGGGATCGGAACAAGAGAGAAGGAATCCAAGAAAGATGTGAAATGGAATTTTGAGTCTGTACATTTGCTGTGTATTTCATTTTTATCTTTATATACGTCCATCCAAAAAGACAAGGATTTTGCCTTCGCACAGATATTGATTTGCCCTCTATCGTAAAACCAGAGAACTGTTATTTTGCCACTATAGACGGAGTTGAGGATCAAATGTCACTTTCGAAACTTTCCTTTTTTAAATTTCTCGGCCCAGGGCTTATGTATGCCGGTGCCGCTGTGGGAGTCTCCCATCTAGTCCAGTCGACTCGGGCAGGTGCCGTTTACGGATTTGAGTTACTTGCTGTTGTTATTTTTGCGAATATCATCAAATATCCTTTTTTCGAAATTGGAACTCGTTATACGATCGTTACAGGAAAGTCTTTATTGGATGGATATGAGAACTTAGGACGTTTGCCGATTTGGTTATTTTTTATCATTTCACTCGGGACAATGTGTGTTATTGTTTCCACCGTAACGCTTGTTACATCAGGACTTCTTGGGATTTTATTAGGGATACAAATCACGCCCTGGATTCTCTGTGCGTTTATCCTAATTTTTTGTTTTGCTTTGTTATCGATTGGAAAATTTTCAGCACTAGACAAATTGATGAAATGGATTGTGATCGGACTCACAATCTCGACGATCCTAGCCGTCTTTTTTTCGTTTTTCGCTCACATCCCGAGACTGGAGACTCCAGGTAAAAGTTTTTCCATCGCAAATGCGATTGATATTTCTTTTCTGATCGCACTTATGGGATGGATGCCAATTCCCATCGAAGCGGCGGTATGGCAATCTGATTGGACCCTCGCAAAAAAAGAACAAAATGGGGAATTTCCTCCGATGAAATGGGCGATGCTTGACTTTAATATAGGTTACTGGGGAACAACGATCCTTGCTGTTTTTTTTCTGACATTAGGTGCCAATATGATGTACAATACTGGCAAAGAATTTTCAGCCAATGCCGCACCCTTTTCTGCAGAGCTGATCCAACTATATACGACCTCACTTGGTTCTTGGTCCTATCCGATCATCATCACTGCCGCATTTTTTACCATGTTTTCGACGACACTGACTTGTTTTGACGCATATCCACGAGTAGTTGCTAATTCCTCTCAGCGAGTGATCCCTAGCTTAAAAAAAGTAAGTAGGGAAAAACTTTATTGGATTTGGATTTTAATCGTTGGAGTCGGATCTATTTTCATCCTTGCATTTTTTCTGACCAATATGAAAGGACTTGTCGATTTTGCTACAACGGTCTCCTTTCTAAATGCTCCGATCCTCGCATTGATACATCATTTCATTCTATTTGGCAAAGACATTCCCAGAGAAAATCGTCCTGGTCCATGGATGAATCTATTGTCTTGGGGTGGGATTTTGTTTTTATTTGGATTTTCGATTTATTTTTTACAAATGCGATTTTTTTCTTAGATGTTTTTAGGGGAGAAATTTCGATTTTTGGTTTCGCTTTCTCCTCTGTTTTATCTATTATTTTTTGTTCTTTTTTTTCGTTTAATCTTCGACTCAGATCCGTTATATGGTACCCATCAGGCCTCCTTATTTTTAGCAGGTCTTTTGGCCCTCCTCCAAAGAATTCATAAACATCATCTGCGAAGTGTTCTAACACTCGCGATACGAAGAAATTTTGATTCCGTATTCCCTGCGATGGTAATTTTGTTTTTTGTAGGGATGCTCATCGGATCTTGGGCTTGCGCAGGGATACTTGGTTCCATGATTTCACTTGGCATCAAATTTCTGTTTGCTGATGCATTTTTGCCAGGAGTCGCGATTTTATGTGGGATAACTGCCGTAGTTTCTGGTTCTTCTTGGACAACTGCTGGCACCATCGGGATTGCATTGATGGGAGTTGGAAAAATATTAGGATTTTCTCCTGAAATTTGTGCGGGAGCCGTTATATCTGGTTGTTACTTCGGAGATAAACTTTCACCACTATCGGATACGACCAATCTTGCCTCATCTTTAACGGGCGTTCCGCTGTATGCACATATTTTTCATATGTTAAAGACAACGATCCCTAGTTTTTGCCTATGTATCGTTTTTTACACACTTTGGAATTTATTTGATTCAAAAAATTTAGTTCCCGTTTCGATATCCACAGATCAAATCAAATCTTACGACTTCCTTTCGACAAACCCTTGGAATTTTTTGCCAGTATTGTTAGTTTTTGGATCCTCTCTTTTTCGAGTGCGGGCCATTTATTCCCTTTGTTTGGGTATTGTTTCTGCTATTTTATTAGCCCATTATCAGGGCCAAAACTTCAATGTAATGATGAAATCACTGTTTTTTGGTTTTTTCCCTTCCAGTGGGAATCCATCCTTGGATGCAATCCAAAGTGGGGGAGGGATCATTGCAATCCTTCCTACGGAATTTTTGATCCTTACGGCAGTTTGGTTTGGCGGGATATTGGAAGGTATGGGATATCTCGCGGAAATATTGGCATTTTTTAAGCGTTGGATCCAAGTGAAATGGGACATTTTGTACGCGGCAATGGGTTCTAGCCTCATCTTAAATTTAACGACCGCGGATCAGTATCTTTCACTTGTGGTACCAGCACGAGCATTTCGGAATTTAGCGAAAGAATACAATGTAGAACCAAAAGATATTTCGAGGTCGCTCGAAGACTCGGGAACCGTTTCATCACCATTAATCCCTTGGAATAGTTGTGGGGCCTTCATGGCAACGTCTCTAAAAGTAAGTACCTTCGCCTATTTACCGTTCGTTTGGTTTAACTTGATTCATATAGTTTATTCTATAGTAGTGATTCAAATGCGCAGAAAAAAAATTACATAATAAGTTCGCTTTAATCCCACTCTAATTCGTATTTCTTCCGTTAGTATTTGGCAACAAACAATATACTTCTTTGCATTTTTTATAAATGAAAATTATAAATCTATGTTACCAAAAATATTAGATGATGATATGAAAAACCAGATACTCGAGACGAGAAAAAGTGGGAACCTAGGTGAATTGTTAAATAGCCTACCGATTTGGATGGTCGAAAAGGCTTCGAAGAAACGAAAAATGTCCGAAGACGATCGCTCGGAACTTCTACTGACGATACTCGAGAAGAAGGAGGAAATGTGGGAATTGTCCTTAAAATATGATCCGAATTTTGTTCTCGGTTTTTTTGTGACCTACGCATTTAATTTGTTTCGAAATGCGAATCGAAAAATCTTAAAAGAAGAAAACAACGTCGACTACTTGGAGCTCTGGCAAGATAAAAAAAATCACACAGATATAATCTGTTTATGGGAGACCCGAGATATGGAATCCTTGAACACACAGTTGGAATCTCTTCCACCTATTGTAGGTTTGGCGCTTGCACTGCGCTTTGATCTGCCAGTCCTTGGGTTTCAAAAAAAAGTTTTAGAATGGCGTCTTTTGGAAATGAGCAAGAAGTTTGATGATTTTCAGATGATTTATGACAAAAAAAAAGATTCACATCTTAAGAAAATTGAACTCTATTCGGCTAGAGTTTTGCGTTATACTCGACTTTTACTGGAATGTCCTGAGAATGAGAAAAGAAGTTGGTATCAAAAAAAGAAAAAAGAATGGGCTGAGCTCTTGGACAAAGCACGTAACAAATGTTTTTTTTCAGAGCGAGAGATTTCTCAGATCCTAGGGTTATCGAGAAAAGAAATTCGAAACCTGATCTCTAAAGGGAGTCGGCTGCTCTACCTAAGTAGAAAAGAATTATTGCGCTCTGCATAAAAATTTGCTTTACAAAGTCGTTTTTTTCGAGAATTTTATCGCCTATACCACCTACCGAAGGGTTATGAAAATCAAAGTTACGAGTAAAAACGACGTGCACATCATCAAAATTGAGGGTGCAATCAAAGCTGGAAATGAGTTTGAACTTTCTGAGAAGATTGAGCAGTACATCAAAAAAGGCCAAGTTCCTAAGTTTATCATTGATTTGAAGAAGGTTCCCTTCATCAACTCAGCGGGACTCGGCACGTTCTTGAATATTTTTAAACATATAGATGGATTGAATGGTCGACTCGTTTTTGCGAACCTAAATTCAGACATTGAAAATCTTATGGAAATCACCAAACTTTCCAGTGTTTTTGAGATTTATAAAACTCTGGAAGAGGCGGAAGACTCTTTCGAATACTAAAACCAGTTGGAGCGATTTCTAGTGTGGTTTCCCTATACTTGGAACATTTACGACGAATCGCGAAAAAAACCTGGTTTCGTTCCTTAATCGTTCTATACCTTTTTTACAAATCTATATTTAACGTTTATTCTGCGGACTTTCTACTTCCTAAGCTCGTGGGTCAATTCACCCATGCAAAATTGGAAGTGGATACAAAATGTTTCTCCTTATTTTTTGGCCTGGAGACGGGACGAGTTCGCCTGAGTATAGAGAAAGACTTTCCGAACGAAGCCCTTTTTGAAGCCAAAAGACTGGCCCTCAGATACAACCTTCTTTCACTTCTTTTCTTAAAATTAAAAATCAGCGAGGTTGCCATAGAATCCGGAACCTTATTTTTGCATGAAAAAAATGGGCTATGGAACTACTCTAGACTAGCTAAAGCGAGCGAAAAAAAAATTGAGCCAGAAAAGATAACGGAAACTCCGCTGGAGGAAATCAAAACATATCTCCCAATCCTAGCAGAGGCTCACGTCAAACTAGAACAATTTCATGTCCGTTTCTGGAAAGAGTCCGATAAACGAATCTTAGCTGATGTTTATGATTTTAATCTTCGATTAGATCTGTTGACGAATCGGTTTACTTCACTTCCACTAAGTCTGGAGTTATTAGATCAAATAGATGTTTTTTATTTGGCCATCAATCCAAATCGATCCTTACCTATTGAAATTGACTCGGCAGATATAAATTGGAAACAAACGCTTCCCGTTAGTTTGCTGTTAGATTGGAAAAACAAATCAAAGGATTCGGTTTTTCTGTTTTCATCCAACATTGGTTCTGACCAGATCCAATTAGAATACCAGAAAAAACCCATTCAATTTGGATTATCTCTTAATCATCATATAGAATATTTTCCAGACAAAAATGAAGTTTTATTTAAAACATTTATAGTGAAAGTTTTAGGGGATACCTGGCTTTCAATTATTGGTAAAATCAATAAAATTCAAGAAGATGAGCCTGTATTTGATATCAAGGTCACTGAGTCGAACGTCCGCTTAGCACCTGTGAATCGATTGATTAACCAATTGAGTGGGATTCTTCCAGCTATTTTCGCCAACGGTGATTTGTCTCTACTCGGGTCCGAAGTAAAAGGGAATTGGAAGGATGTATTCGTTCGATTGAAGTTAGTGGGAAAAGATGTTTCTTTCGCGAAAGGAAATAGCAAAAAACACAATCTTAAGTTTGTTGATATCGATCTAACTTCTAATTTAGATTTAAACCACAAAGAGAACAAAACAGCAAAGGACCCGATACCCATTCTCAGTTCGTTTTCCATACAAAACTTCAATTTAAATTATAATGACATCCTTCTAGGACTTGTTGGATCTTACCAAAGAGCCCGGTCCTTAAATTTTGTATTAAATGTCGAACAATTGCAATTATCAGAATTTACAAATGTCGTAGGCGGTAGAGTAAAAACAAAAATCGATATAAATGGAGCTGACTTTTCCGCTTTATCGGCTAATATTGATTTGTTGATTGACGGTTTTCGTTATGCGATTGATAGATCCAGATCACCGCTTTCAAGAATAAATTTGATCAGTTCTTTAAGTTTATTTTTTGATAAACCATTTGGTCTTTCTAATATAGAAATTGATTCATTAAATTTGGCACAAAAAACTATTGGTGGAAACAAGGCATTGAGCCTGGATGTCGTCGGAAACCTTTCCTTAGGTGATGGAACCACACACATTCAGACTTCCAAAACTAATCTTAGTTTAAATTTAGCCTCACTTCTACAAACAGTGCCCTTGCTTTTGAAAGAAAAAATAGCTCCGCTACAATCAACGATTGGCAACGAGCCCTCCTTGAGTGCAAAATCCGATATTAAACTTTCTGCATTAAATCAAAAATTTAAATTAAACCTAACGGGAGTTTTGCCAGGATTAGAACTTAAAGATTTAAATATTCTAATAGACGCAAATATAAATAAAAGTAAAGAACAAACAATATCCATTAATCAATTGTTCGTGTCAGCGTATCAGAAAGTTTTGTCATTTGATTTGAAAGGTAATTTATATCAAAAACAAACTTCGGAAGTCGCCCCTTTCGGTTCTTTTTTTGGAAATTTAGATGCTAAGCTGCGTCTAAATTCTAAAGAAAAGCGTTATCTGTTAAAGGGGATTTCCTTTCTAGGAAACATAGATCTGACTGCTAAGATTAAAGATTTTGATATTAGCGGGGCACTTGTTTCGGATCACTCCAATCTCTCACAAACAAATCAAAAATGTCCTGGTGTCGATTGTCGCATGTTTTTGGTAGAAGACATCGAGGCGAATATTCCGTTTCAACACAATCTTGCGTGGAAAAAACAAGAAAGTTTGATCGTCGGTGATAAATCTATTTTTATCAAAACCTATGGTCGGAGTGCTTTGCCGAATCTAAAAATCAGTCAGGTGATTGGAACACATCCGAGCATAGCGGATCTTCCGTTCGAATACGTAAAAAAACAAGCAGGAATTCCGGGTTTTTCTGCGCGAGTCGACTACCGTGATAATTATGCTACGATTGAAGATCTTAAGGCGTACTCGTTAGATGGTTTGATACTTGGTAAAAATTTGGTTTTTAACGTAGGTTCAGGAGATCCAAAGTTCATGGAATTTCGCGGAAATTTACAAATCCGAGATATCGATTTGAAGCAGCTCATGGCACCGAAAATTCGAGATAAAATTGAAGATGGAAAAATCAAAGCCGATTTAAATTTGTCTGTTCGTGATTTAACGGAGCCAGTTGCGAATATGGATTTGTTTTTTTACATTTTCCAAATTGGAAGTGACTTTGGAAAAAGTGCTTTGAATGTGATTTCACAACAAAATCTTTTGATTGATCGCATTGCAGATAGTTATTCGGTAAAAAAAATTGAAGTCTCGCTTTCCAAAGGGTTAGTATATGCTGATGTTTTTTTCCGAAGGTCTTTATTGTCGATTTTTGTCAATTTGGAAGACAGCAAAATTTCGCAGCAAAGGATGCCTCTTGCAAATTTTCTAAAAAGTGCCCAGTCAGAAATTCAAACATACCAATAAGGAGTTTTTCATGAAAATTAGATTCGCAATTATTTCGGTTATTCTTTTTGTAAATTGCCAAGCTCTCATCAATTTCAAAGTTCCTCCTTTTACGATAACAAATGCGCAAACGGCCGCCGAGAAACAGATGGTTGGTGAAGATCGCGATCTTGAAAAAGATGGCTGGTTGGTTTCATCAATCCAGTCCTCTTCAGGTGCAAATGTGAGTTCAAAATCAGAAGGTCAGATGGGACAGGAAGATCCTGAATTTTCAGGACACCTAATGCGATTAAACTATTTGAAACAAGAAATAAAAAGATATAAGATGCATGGAATCATTGGTGAAGGATTAGGTGGAATTTTGAAACAAAATCCGCAAGCAAATCTTTCTCCCTTTTATCCAACTTATGACACAGCAGCTAAGAAAAAAAGGGTAGAGGATGTTGTCACCCTTACCAATGAATCGCGTAAAATTGTGATCGAAAAACAAGTCGAAATAGAGAAGAAGAAAGGTAAAAAAGAAGAAGAGCTAAAAGTTCTTAGACAAAATCTAATCGATGTATATCAAAAAACAATCATCAAAGGCGAATTCTATGAGGCAAATATAGGAAAATGGGAGAGGATGTAGATGGATTTCCTTTTCCGATTTTTATTTTTAATATTTTTATTTGCTTTTTCAAAGTGTAATTTATTCCAAAGATCTGTAAAAATATCGCCAGTTACTTTTGATTACAGAGCAATATCAAATAATTATTTTTCCCCAAATCAATCGAAACCTTTCCCTCTAACAGTTCAAAGGGGGAACAATCTTTTCAATTCAACTACATCAGATGGAAGGTATCTTTTTTATGCTACTGACCAAAAGGGAAATTATGATATTTGGTTTCGCGATCTCAAGAGTTCCGTAATCGTTCCTGTGACGAATAGTCCTTTTTCCGAATCAAAACCAAGCATCTCTCCGGATGGCAAATATTTGGTTTATGTTTCGGAGGAATTTGATCCGAACGGGGATTTAATTTTACTCGAAATGGATATTGATGAGTGGACTACTGAACTCCTAAACGGGAATCGATTTATCAACCAGGATTCTATAAACCTAACCAACATAAATTTTCAAGGACAGAACACAAAACAATTGATAGTGGATACGGACCCAGTTTGGTCCCCAGATGGAAAATACATATTATTTGTAACGGATAGGTTTTCGCCGGGACTTCCCAATTTAGCTTATTTGAATCCCCAAAAACCGGAGGAAATCATTCCTCTTACTCAGGATGGAGGAGTGAATCCCTCCTTTTCCCAGAATGGGGAATATATCTACTATATTTCCTATAAGGAGGACAATAGGGGAGAAATCTATCGACTTACTTTAACAAATAAGGAAATTAAGCGCCTAACAAATAATCAATTTTTAGATTATTCGCCAACTGTGGATACACGAAACTCGTTTCTTTATTATAGTTCTATTCGCAAAGATACAAATCAAAATGGAAGGTTAGACGAGAGAGATACAAATTTCCTGGTCATGAAAAATTTGGCATCCGGGCAGGAACGAATTCTTTCTTCTGGGGAAGCATCATATTTTGACATTCGTCATTCAAATTTTAATGGAGGTTCCATTCTATTCTCAGCACCGTATTTTAACTCGATAAATATTTATTTTATACCAGAGAATGGATCTGTTCCCAAACAAACAAATATCGCAGAACAATACCAATACGTTAAATTATTTCAAGACAAACAAAGTCTTGATTCTTATTTTTTAGGTCTGGATTCAATCGAATTATTCTTTTCTGATGATCCATTATTTCCCATTTACAGAGCAAGGGCAAAAGCTTTAAAGGCACAGGTTTTAGAGAAACAGGGGAAAGCTTCCGACGCGAAACAAATTTTAGAGGAGATGAAATCTCAGAAATTTTCATCAGAATCATTCTATGAAATTGGATTGGCACGATGGCTTACAGGCAGTCCCAATACACGAAATGAAGATTTAAAAAAATACATCCATAGTCTGGAAACTGAAAAACTAAAACCAGATACTATCCCAGCACTTTTACATATTTTGATTGATGAATATGATAAACTTTTATTGGTTCGACAGACAACTGAAATTTTAGCAGAATTAAATCAGAAATATCCTGATTATCATTTGATACCGGAAATAAAACGGCGTTTAGGTGGGTATGAATTTGGGCGGGAAACTAAGTCTCTGCCACCAGTTTATAAGGAAATATTTAAAAACTGGCAGGCTGAAAAAGAAAGATTCTTAGTCTCCCCAGAAAAACCTTTTTCTGGAAATTACAAACGGGATCTTCGTTTTGTTTTGGAAGATATCTCGCAGAAAATTGAATCAGAGAGATCGCCAGACGAAATTCTAAACTGGACCATCGTACTTTTGGAAAATCCAGAAATTAAAAATGAAAATCTTTTGGTGTCTCTTCTAAACTTTTTACGAGCCAAGGCTCTTTCAGATACTCGTAAATTTTCAGAATCGAATGTTATATTAGATTCTGTCATTCCGATTCCGACAAATATTGATTTAGAGCCGCCTGGCAAACCTTCTGTTTTTGAAATTCCCGCATTCCAAGTTGTTTACAAAAATCCGGTATTTCTACGTGCAAATTTGTTAAAGTATCAGAACCAGAAGTCATTAGGCAATACTTCTGATGCTCTTAGAAACATGAAAATATACTTAGAATTTTATGATCCGGTTCTGGGAGTGGATCTCAAGGTTGAAGAGATTCAAAATGCATTCTTTTATTTTGAAAATAAGGCCTTGGAATTCGAAAGAATCGGTAATTTATTACAATCTTCTTTTCATTATTTTTTTAATAATCAAAACATGTTCCTCGTAAAAACGAGGAATCTCTATTTGGATTCGTTATACAAAGAGTATGCGGTATATTACCAAAGAAAGATGGTAGATACTATTTTTGATTATGGAAAAAAACTAAGAGAGGAAGAAGAAAAAGCGTTACTAAATCAGTTAAATATTCTTGGAAAAGATAAGCTTAATGTAATAGGCAATATTACAGATGTTACTTCAATTGTGACGGATAATAAATATCTCAGAAGTGTCGTCGATCTAAAAGACTTAGAATCAATCGAGGTTTTGTCAAGTGAAGCATTGCAATGGACGGAACTCTATTATAAACAGGCGGTGCCCAGAGCCAGGCCTCACTTAGATCTAGCAACGCTTTACGGGTATGCATACTTTTTAATAAACAAATATGTCATATATGAGTCGTACTATTATGCGACAAACACGATGACGGACGCAAGAAAAAAAGAAATTCTAGAAAATTATAAAAAAGCCGAATGGGAGCTCAAGTGGATCATTTTCGCAGAACCTACGTATTACGACGCCTACCAATTGCTTGGTTGGTTATATCAATATGTCGATTTGATCAAATTACGTAAAAATGAATCCACAGGTGAAACAGACGAAGAGGCTTATCTTTCACTATATAAAAGGTTTTTCCCAGAAAAAAATCTGGAAGCGAATGTTGAGTTATACTCGCAAATTTTAGTATTTTTGGGTGAAAATCGAACTGATCCAAAAGTTCTATCCGATCTCCATTTAAATTTAGGTAATAATTTCTTCCTTCTAAATAATTATCCAAAGGCCAATGAAAGTTATTTGAAGGTAGAAGATTCTTCCAAATATCTGTTGGCAAAAAATCAGTTTGAAGGTTATAGAAGAGAAGCTGTTTTTCGTTATAATTTTGGGCGTTCTCTCATCTACCAAGGCCTATACAGCAAAGCTATTGAGCAGTTTGATAAGTCGATTCAGATTTATTTTAAGAATGAGTATTACCAATCGGTCAATTTGCAAGCATCGGAAGATAACCAAATCAATAGAGATAAGTTGGTTAATGTTAGATCAAAACTTGCCCTGTTATTTTCACTTAAAGGTCTTTCTGAACTAGAAAGTCAAAAATATGCTGATGCGATCGTATCCTTTCAAACTGCAATCGCCTATAACAACGGAATTCAGTTTGTGAATCCTATGAATTTATATAATTATTTAGCCATAGCATTTCAAAAGGCGGGTCGTTTTAGAAATTCATATGAGATGTTGGGTTTAGCCAAAGTAGAATATGAAAAAACGAGACCGAGTATCTTAAGCAGATTGAAATCTTTTTCCTGGTGGAATTTTATATTACCATTGGACAAACGAGTGATTGGTGAAGGTCGTTTTCCAGGTGAATTTCCAGATGATTTTAAGTATCTTCTAGGTCTTGGAATCGGAATTGAAAATCACATTGAACAAAGAGAATATGAACTAGCTTTGTCCGAGTTGGAGAAGAGAAATAAATTTATTTTAGATCGATCCTTGGATAAAACGATCATGGGTCGATCCATTCTTGCAAAATCTAAGCAAGTTGCAGCACAAATCCACTATGAAAATCGAGAATCTGAGTTGTCAGTGGCATCTTTTGAAGAACTTATCGAATTAGTTTTAAAAAATGAGAATAAAGAATCCATTGAAAAAATATTTTCTGGTTATGCGGCTTCTGTTTTCACTTTTGTTGAATCGAATGATTCAGATGCATCAGTTTCAAAGAAAAAATTAACAAAACTTTTGTCTGAATTAGAAGACTGGTTACAATTATATTTAGAAACTTGTAAAGAACCAAATTGTGAATTAAATTTCAGAAAGTCCAATATCAGATATGATGTGATTAAAGGCATAACATATTATTATTTAGGCGAATTGGAACGAGACGTTTCACTAGAAAAATCGATCGAATATTATAGTTTGGCAGCAGAGTTGTTGGAAAATCCAGGAGAGATAAATCCAAATGAAATCGGATTAGCTTCTGATCCTCTCAAACGAAAGGAAAGAATTCGATTATTGCACAACTTGGCAGCAATATATGACAGGCTTGGAGATATATCCCTTTCGCAAAAAAAATGGAAGGAAGCGAGTGAACTCTCCTATGAATTTAGATTGGATGAGGAACTTTTCTGGCTTAACAAATTGAAACTGGAAATGTTACTTCGTGGAAACCAAAATATCAAAAATGACAAACAAACTCAGATCAAAAATACCATAAAAGAATTGGAAGCAACTTGGACTTCTAAACCAGAAATCCGTTTGTATTCGCGTCGTACATCTTTGGAAAGATATTTCACATTATTAAGTGAAAATTATATTTTGAATCAAGATTACCAACAGATTCCAGCTTTATGGGAAGAGTATCGGAATATCACTTTGTTTAGAGATGTAGTGGGTTCCCAATTTGAATTTGAAGAATCAAAATTAAATTTAGCATATTCTGATATTCTTGCATGGTCTAAAAATTATAAGAAAATTTTAACCTCATTAGAGGAAAAAACGCAAAAAAGGGAAAATGCCAATCAAATTTCGATCATAAGGGACAGGGAAATTTCCAAATTGCCTATGATTTTGATGAAGGTAAAAGAAGTGAGTCCCGCTCGAATGTCTTTTTTTAATCCACTCACTCGCCCCGATCTTAAATATTTGGAAAATTGGTTAGGTGTTTATCAATATGGGAATCAAAGATTTTTTTTGACGCCAAACTCAGGAAAGTTGTCCGTCGTTAAGTGTGAGCTGAATTCATCGACAGAATGTAGATTGAATTTACCCATAAAGAAAGTATTTGTACAAGGGATCGGGACTCAGTTTGGTAAACTTGATGCCCTAAAATTAAATCATTATCTTCATGGTTTGGGAATTAATACATCATTCATATTTGATAGAAGTCATATGGACCTATTTCAAGAAAAAAATGAAAGAAATTGGAAATGGGCTACTTATATTTCTGATGTTGAGAACAAGAACCTCTCCTCGAATGTAAGAATTCCCAGCAATAACGAGCTTAGTTCTTTGTTATACGATACAGATATTCTAATATCTTCGAAGATTAGAAAACTAAATGGAAGTTTATTTGGAGATGAATTATCGCAAATGATTCCACTTCGAGAAATTTTTTCCACATCTGGATCGGAAATATCTTTAGTTGGCTTAAATTTGGAAAAAAATTCCAGTTCATCAGACTGGCATCGACTTGGAAATCTGTTCGAAGTAATGCGATCCAAGAGAATTCAAAATCTTATTGGGCATTCATCAAAATTAGTTGAAGAAGCATTACTTACAGGAAATCCAGATCTGACTATTTTAAATGGGACACCGGATTTACTCTTATTTGGGAATTGGGCAGACCAAAAAAACAATCGAACTGTAAATGATCGAGTCGATGGATTTCTGAAAAAAGGGTTTTCTTTAGAAAAGGATAAGGATTTCGGAGAAGCATATAATCAATATTATACGGCATCTACCTTGCTTGAAAATTCGGATCCTAGATTGCCCGATCTAGAATTAAAATTGGCCAGCTTAAAAGTAGAATTGTTCCCTCAATTGTCCAAATATTTGTTTTATGAGCCTCTTCTTAAAAAATACCCAGATGGAAATATCCAAAATAAAATTAGATATCAATTTTTTGTCAGTTGTTATTCGGATAAAGATGTAACTGACTGCGATAAAATCAAACCTATTTGGTCAGGGAATCTGGCTAATCAATATGAAAAGGCAACGCTGTTTTATAACAATTTACGAAATGGAAAAGTAAATAAAATCGCGGAGTATGATAAATTTAGAAAAGAAATCGAATCCTCCGAAGATAATTTTTTACAATCTTATCGATTAGGAACTTTATACATCCAAAATTATCTCTTTAAAGAAGCAGAGGCTGAACTTCAAAGATCCTATTTATACGCAAAAACTGTAAAAGAAAAGAATATCGCCAAAAATAGAGAGTTGGAGATATTATTTCATAAAGGTTTGTTGTTTGGCGATAAGGGTATCTTTTTAACAAATCTTACATCTACATCAGCATATAGTTATGGTTTCCGTAAGCTATGGAAAGATTATGATCAAAAGATCAACTCAAGAGAATTTACGAAATTTGGATATGCTGATTCGATCTATGATCAGTATCGGAAAAAATTATATGAGGGTTGGAAAAACCAACAAAACAAAGGTTATTTTGACCCTTTGATGTTAACACCTGAGTTTTTGACTTCTGGAACTTCTGTGCTCGGCAAACTTTCACATCTGAATCGAACGCTCATGTTTTCATTATTAAAAAAATCCACAGATTTGCAGAAAAAAAATGAGGTGAATTCATTGGTGAATTTGCTTCTAAAAGAAGAAATTTCTGAAAAACGACCGATGCGAGTGTTAGCCTTCCGACTTATATTGGCGGAGAAATTGTATTTAAGAGGTGATGTGGAGGCAGCCGATGAATTGATGCTCAACTTTGAAAATGAGTATGATGCCATTGGTTACGGAAATTCATTTCTCGATGATCTTTATACGAATATTAAATATAAGATTAGTTATATCTATGACAAAGGGAATTCTCAAGATTATATCAATGATCAACCCTTTTCTTCTCTGTATCCGAAGGTTAAGTCAAGTAAACCAGAGAATTTTATATCTTTGATAAATGAATTCTTTAAAAATAACAAAAATGAATACTTAAGTGAAAAAAATCGATCAGAATTGGAATTTATTCTGCTTTATATGTTGAAACAATCTCTCGCTAAAAATTCTTCAGAATCTTTTTTTGATATTGCGATTGCCCGAGATACCATTGAATCATATAATGAACGTTATTTTGCAGAAAAGATGTTTTTTAAAGACGTTCCTAAATTTGAAATCTATAGTGAAAAATTAAAAAAACGAATTCCGAAAAATCAGGAATTTTCTGCGATTGTTGATGTAGGTAAAAAAACATATCTCTTGAGTTTTTCTGAAAACAAATCCATTGGTCGGGAGATGTTTGTTGATAACAAAGAAGTAAATCGAGACGTATTAAAATATCTGCTCGAATCTGAAGTGGGTGGCACTGAAACTTTACTTCGAGAGTTTATATCTGACAAATATAGAAATGCTATTAGGTTAGCCAAAGGGAAAAGACATTATCTCTATATGAACGGACTTCACTCGAAAGTTCCGATACATTTTCCTGATATCGAATACTATAATGTTTCTTCATTGTCTAGTTTTTTAAATAATCCTGCCTTAAAAAAGTCAAAATTGGATTTGTATGATCCAAATGTTGGTTTGATTTATTCTCCGGATAAAATAAATGCTGAGGAAAAAATTTCTTCTGAGTTGATGGCCTGGGAACTTGGTGCGAAACGGGAATCTCGATTTTCTAATATAGATTACAATGGGATTGATTGGAATCAGAATAGTTATGTAGAGTATGCGACTGCGCCGATTTCTTCGTTCAGCAAAAATGCAAACAAAGGTATAACTTATTATTCTAATAGTAGGTTAGGTGAAAAGACATTCTATTCCAATGATTTTTTCAATTTGAGTTATTTTATAGGATCAAAGTCGCAAGATATTTATATTCTCCATTCGGGTATTCAAACTGGAACGCATAACTTAAAATTTATGAAAAGATTCTTTGGACAATTTGAAGGACAAAAACCCATTCAGGTTAGATTGGAAGAAGCTAAGGATAGTGCTAGGTCCGAAACACCTGAGGATCGATATTGGACAGGATTTCGAGTTTATACATCATCTTTGATTGAAGACAACTAAGTTTGTTAAGATTAATTTTGGATTAGGAATTTTTTTCTTTCTTCGGGTGTGAGTTCAAAGAGTTTTTTAACCTCTATGTGAAATAAATTAAAATTCTGATTCACATTTTGAAAGATGCTTTCAAAGCCACTGACACCAGAGTGATATCTTAAAAATCCTAAAAAATCTTCATTGTTCCAATCTCGTTTGCGAAATTCTTCTGCTTTTTTTTCCGAGATCATTTTTAAACTCAAAACTTCTTCCTTAAATTCCGAGATGATTCTTTTTTTTTCGGAAAGTTTTTGTGAATCGGTAAGGTCCGAAAGATAAACAAAATCTAAAGATTTTGCATATCGTTTTAAAAGTTCGATCGTTTTCTGTTTTGCAATTTTTTCTTTTCTAAATTTCTCTAAGTTTTTACTTTCAGGACCTTCCGTTTCAAAATAAAATAATTCTACTCCTTTTTCTTCCACATAACTTGCATATGATTCATTTAGATCACTATCTCCAGGAAGATAAACTGTAGCATGCGACATTTCGTGAAAAACTAAGCCGACCAATTGGTAATCCTCCCATTTGAGTTGAGGAGATAAAACCGGATCTGAAAACCAGCCTAAAGTCGAATAACCACCTATCACTCGAATACGGGTATCCAATCCTTTTTCTTTTAACTCGTTTTCTAAATCGATCGCATAAGTTTTGTCAAAGTATCCTTTGTATGGAACAGTGCCTGCGATTGGAAACCACCATGTGTAGGAAGTGAAAGACAATGGTTCTGATGCGCTGACGTTCCATCCGATAGCATCTCTTTCTAGTTTGGTGAAATAAACAAATCCACCTTTTTCATTTAATGCAAGTTTGGAGATAGCAAACTGCCTTGCCTTTTTTATTAATTTTAATTTTTCAATTTGAACATCTTCTAATTTTTTTTCGTCAATGACGCTTTCGATTTTTTGACGATGGAAAATGATTTTTCCCTGTTCTGTGCCTACATGATACAAGTAAGGAAGACAGCCCAATGTAGTAAAAATTAGGCCAATTGGTGCCATAAAGAAGGCTGACTTTTTGATTCGACAGTAGAGGTCTGAGAGTGAGTATGGTGGACAAGAAAGCATTCTATGGAAAGAAAATATAGCATTCCCACTGTCGTCTACCTTAACTTCAGTCTTTTGTTCTTTCTATTGTTTTTCCTTTTTTTTCCAGAGATACGGTCCTCCGTTACCAAACTCTTTGCCACTCCGAAACCGATTTCCGCAAGTAAACAAAACCAGGCTATTTTGTTACAAAATAGTTTTCGGAACGTATACCGAGTAGCACAGGAATTTGTGGTTTCGATTCGAACTAAAAAAACCGAGATGATCTTTCATCCGTATGCGTTTGGCGAAACAAAAGATGAGAGGATTTCATCTTTGGGTAGCGGCTTTGTAATGGATGAACGAGGTTTTGTTGTAACGAATTATCATGTGATCAAGGATGCAGAGATTATTGAAATCATCATGCCAGATGGAAGGATATTTCCTGCCAGATATGTTGGTAGTCATGAAAGGGCTGATATTGCACTTTTAAAAATACCGAGTGACGACCGTTTTGTGCCTGCGTTTCTTGGAAATTCAGATGAGATCGAAGTAGGGGACTGGGCGATTGCAGTAGGCTCTCCTTATGGCCTGGAAAAAACTTTTACAGTGGGTGTTGTCTCAACTAAATCTAGAGAGGATCTTGACGAAACCGGCCAAACACACATCCAAACCGATACCGCGATCAACCCTGGTTCCAGTGGTGGTCCCCTTCTGAATATTTACGGGGAAGTGATAGGCATCAATCGGATGATACGTTCCAGTTCCGGGGCAAGCGCTGGGATTGGGTTTGCGATCCCGATCAATTACGCGAAAAAAGTATTGAGACAAATTGAACAGAATGTAGGCCAAAACATTCGACCTGCCACCCTAGGTGTCATGGCTACCATTCCGCTCCCAGACCATCGTAAATCGCTCGGCATTCCGAAGGAAGCCATCGGTGTGCTTGTATACGACATTGAACCGTCCTCTTCCGCCGACAAAGGAGGTCTGAAGCGATACGACTTTATTTTGGCCGCCAATGGGATGACTGTTCGCAACATAAATGACCTACGTGAACAAGTTGGACTGGTCGGACTTGGAGGAGTCTTACGGTTGAAGATATTGAGGGCAGCCCAAGACTTGGAATTATCTATCCCTCTTGTGGAGCTCGCCTACCGCAAAGGGAAGTAAGTTTAGAAGAAATCATGAGAAGAAATATTGTTCATTCGGGTGCTGATGCACTGATTTATGAAATCCGGCAGATTGTTGGGATTGCAAAAAAAATCCAGGAACTGGGAGTTCCGATTACATGGGAAAATATTGGTGACCCGATACAAAAGGGAGAATCAATTCCCGAATGGATGAAGGCCATCGTACAAGAGTTAGTGAGTGAAAATAAATCCTGGGCATATACTGCGACGCAGGGAGACGAAGGAACTCGGAAATTTTTAAGCGAACGAGTCAACGAAAGAGGTGGAGCACAGATCACTCCTGAAGATATTTTATTTTTTAATGGGTTAGGTGATGCTGTTGCGAAAATATTTGGATTTATGCGAAGAGAGGCACGTATTTTAGGACCATCGCCAGCTTATTCGACACTTTCTTCTGCAGAAGCTGCCCATTCAGGTTATGAGCACCTAACATATGAATTAAATCCCAATAACGATTGGATGCCCGATTTAGAAGATATTGAAAATAAAATTAAGTACAATGACTCCATCGCTGGCATATTGCTGATTAATCCTGATAATCCTACCGGAGCTGTTTATTCGAAAGATGTAATCGCAGAAATAGTAAAAATTTGCGAAAAATATGATATCATACTGATCTGCGATGAAACGTATGCTCACGTAAATTATTCAGAATGGGGATCTGTCCATTTATCAGAAGTTATAGGGAATAAAGTGTGTGGATTTGCTTTACGATCTATCTCCAAAGAATTTCCCTGGCCAGGTGCAAGGTGTGGATGGCTAGAAATATTTAATCGAAAAAACGATCCCGTTTTCGAAAGATACATAAAGAGTTTGTTAGATGCAAAAATGTTAGAAGTGTGTTCAACAACACTTCCTCAACTTTCCATACCGAGAGTATATTCGCATGCGAAATTTTTGCCTCACTTAAAAGAAAGAAACGATAAATTCAAAAATCGAGCACATAAGGCAACAAAAGCATTTGATGGGATTAGCGGTGTCAAAGTCATTGAACCTAAAGGAGCTTTTTATTTAACCGTCTTGTTTGATGATGGTGCCTTGAAAGAAAACATGACCTTGCCCATTAAAAACAAGGATGTGAAAAATTTGATTGAGCCTCTGCTTTTGAAGGCAGCTCTCGATAGAAGATTTGTGTTACATCTACTTGCTTCGACAGGTATCTGTGTAGTTCCGCTCAGTTCATTTTGTTGCACAAGAAATGGATTTCGAGTGACCCTTTTGGAAGAGGATGAATCAAAATTTGACTGGATCTACAAAACGCTTGCAGATTCGATTAGGGCTTACTTAGGATCATAACATTTGTGTTAATTGGTAAAAGAAGAATCGGGCTTTTTGATTCTGGACTCGGTGGTCTGTCTATTTTAAAAACTCTTTGGTTAGAAACGAGTGGGTCACATTTTATTTATTATGCGGATTTAGATAACGGACCCTATGGCAAGTTATCAAAAACTCAAGTTTTGGATATTTCCAAAAATGCTTTTAGTTTTCTATTAAATCAAAATGTAGAAGCTGTACTTTTTGCCTGTAATACGGCAACATCAGCCGCCGCTCAATTTCTAAGAGAAAGTCATAGTGTGCCTATCTTTGGGATGGAACCAGCAGTAAAACCTGCAACATTAGAAAATCCTAATAAACCTGTTGCAATATTTGCCACCGAGCTGACGTTAAATGAAGAAAAGTTTAAAACTCTCATTGATGGGCTTGGGAATAATAGTACATATTTACCTATCCCCTGTGAAGGACTGGCGACTTTAATCGACAATGGTAATTGGAATAAAGCATGGGAATTTTTAGATCAAAAAATAAAATCTGTCGCGGAGCAAACAAATGTTTTTGTTCTTGGTTGTACTCATTATGTTTTTCTAAAAGAAAAAATCGAATCTCATTATCCGCAAGTTAAGATTTATGATGGAAATTTTGGAACAGCAATCCATATGAAAAAAGCCTTGAACCTCAATGGCATGGAAGGCAACACACTCGATATAATCTTAAATTCTTCAGATACCAAATATATCTCGATTAGCGAGGATATTGCTTCTAAGTTTTCAAGTTCTTTTTCCATTTCACTTAATCAAAACGTAGGAAATAACTCTCATGTCTGAAAAATTAAATGTCTCTTACAAGGAAGCTGGTGTAGATACTGAAAAAGGTCAGTCTTTTGTCCAAAAAATTAAAAATAACGTAGCTTCCACGCATTCAAAAAATGTATTAGGAGGGTTAGGTGGCTTTGCGGCTTGTTATGATGTCAGTTTTTTAAAGTCTTACAGCGCACCAGTGTTACTTTCCGGAACGGATGGAGTCGGAACCAAATTGGAAATCGCAAGACTTCTAGGCATACATAATACGATAGGAATCGATTTGGTTGCGATGTGTGTTAATGATATCCTTGTCAACGGTGGGAAACCATTGTTTTTTCAAGATTATATCGCCTGTGGGAAGTTAGACATTCAGAAAATGGAGCAAATTGTAGCGGGGATTGTAGAAGGTTGTCTCCAGTCAGATTGTTCACTTGTGGGTGGGGAAACGGCAGAGCATCCTGGAGTGATGGCGGAAGATGAATACGATTTGGCCGGTTTTGTTGTGGGCGTTGTCGAGAAGGATAAAATGATCGATGGAAGGAACATTTTGCCAGGTGACAAAGTGATCGGACTCTCTTCAAGCGGTCCACATAGCAATGGTTTTTCGTTGATACGAAAATTGTTATTGAAGGACAATAAATTGCCCACAGGCGCAGAGCTACAGTTTATCACGGATCATGTCTTCAAACCAACCAATATTTATGTAAAAAGTATTCTCGCTTTGATTGAAAATGTTTCCGTAAAAGGGATGGTTCATATCACCGGTGGAGGATTTCATGAAAATATCCCTCGAGTCCTTCCGAAGGGTATGGGCGTAAAAGTAAAATCGCAACTGATCCCAGAATCCTACGTGTTTAAAAAACTAGAGAAGGATCACGGATTAAATTTAGAAGATATGTATTCAACTTTTAATATGGGGGTCGGCTATATAATTGTAGTTTCACCTAATGCTGCCGATGCGACACTTGCAAAATTGACAGAATTAAAAGAGAATGCCTTTGTATTTGGAGAAGTGACAGACTCAGGTAAAGTTGAAATCAACTAATTTCTCGAAATATTTCGAAGTCAGAAAGTTTTTGTAAAACCGAAAGAATAATAAAATAAAAACTGCGGAATTTTTTGTAGGATATACTGATCGCGTAAATAAATCCGTGCAAGAGTATCGACACTCGCATTGCCGGTATTGATTCCTTCTATGGCATTTAACACGAAGGTGTTATCTGCTCCATTTAAACGAGAAGGGTTTGGAACGGATCGATCTTCGGACGTACGATTCCAACCTGCTCGGCTAGGATCTCCACTGGCATATCCGTAAGCATTGTTTGTGTCCCAGAGGTAAATGTCAGGTCGATAGATCCCAATGACTCGGGTAAAAAAATCTCCAAAATGAAATGTCCAACCACCCGTGATGTCTTGGATACCGTTTCGATTGTCGAGAAGATTGTTCGAGGCAGCATACCCAATATTTAAAGTAGGTGTAATTCGGAAAAATTGGTTTTTTCTGAATTCATGGCCGACTGCAAAGGACAAGTAATTTTTCCCTGCCATATAGCCACCGTTATCTGTAGAATATTGTGTGTAAAGTGAGATAGTTGGATCGATTGCCCGTAAAAACGGAATTTTCCAAAAAATAAAATATTCATGCCAGGACAAACGAGTGATCGCATTTGTATTGTTCGCATTGTTTACGTTTGGCAAATATGGTGTTCCACTTCCACCTGAAGCATATAGATTTTGGTTCTGAGTAGTAGGTGACATCGCAAACGCAGGTGATTTATTGAAGGTGTTATAAAACCAAATCCCAACCGAAATTTTTCCGATTTTAGATTCGTCAAAGTGATAGATAAAGGCTGTAAATAAACCATCCGACCTTCGCATCCCATTAGGTTCTTTTGTAGGAGCTATATCCTTTCCTGGCAATCGACTTCCGCAGGAAGAATAATTTGTACTACCACCAATACTTTGGTTTTGAAGATTTTGTGCACAAGTATCTTGGTTTGCCGGATCCCAAAAACGAGGCTCCTCTGAAATATAACTCGGACCAACGCCACCACTACCCGTTTGGAACAAACGGCGGTCCGAATCGCGGTCCTCTCGATTTCGCAATTGAAAACTACCAAAGAGTTGAAATTGAAAATTTTTATTAGGCGTGAAAACGTCGACTGTTGGCTGAAAGGCGGGAGAAAACGTATATGACTTGTAAGTTTCCCCATTTCTGCGACTGAGCATGTCGCCACCAATATCAATCCCTCGCCATATAAAATTTGATACGATCTCGGAATTTGTGACTATCAAAACCGATTCTTTTTTTTCTTCTGAAGAATCGGGAGTCTGATTTTTATTAGGTGATGTTTGGGCGTAAACGGAAATCGAAAAAAATACGAGAATAGAAAAAAGAATAACACTTAAAAGAAATGATTTCACAATTTCTTGAAAATAAACGATCAATTTTGATTTAAACTATTCTTTGATTCCGAATACTTTGTTAAAAAACTGTTTTTGAGATTTCCCGTTATTTTTCAGAATTCCGTTTTCGAAGATAAGTTTATCTTCAGAACCGTGGATCGCATGCACTTCGTAAGGTTTCCCTTGTAATACCACATGGACATAGGAAGCGTATGCCTCGGAGAATGTATCGTCTGCATTTGTAGCAGCGTATAAGGTCACAAAGGGAGTTTGTTCCAAACTCTCATATATCTTTTTCCCAGAAGCAGAGAAAGAAATTTTGTCTTTTGAATAAAATTTAATATTATTTCGGTTATCGAAATCAGAATCATATTCTGATTGCATTTCGCTGATCCAGATGTCCTGAAAATATGGGAATTTTCGGTAATCTCGTTTTGGTAACCCCATATCAGGTCCAATTTTATCTACAATTGATAATATATGACCAAATTCGTGTAACAAAATAAAGGCGAGTGCATTTGTAGATGTATTGTTTTCATCAGTTTCAATTCGTAATTTTAAATCCTCATCTTTCCCAAAAACAAAAACAGATTTTTCTTTTGCGGTTGCCCACTCATTGGCTGGTTTTTTTAGCCAATCGGTATCGATAAATATAATCCCTCCTATGGGTTCTTTATTATATCGTATAATTCCTGTTAAGCCAGATGAACCTAGGTTTTTTACAAAGTAAATTGCAAAAACATATTTGTTAAACTGTTCATTTACCGCAGACGGGAAAGAGTTTTTAATTGATGTTAATTTTGCCGAAAATTCTTTTTCATCGTCTGCTGGAATCGGAATCTCTTGAATTCCATCAAGTTTATTGATGGCAAGTATTGTTTCCTTTCGGACGGTATCGAGTTTTTGGGCTCGCATGTCCCATTCTTCACCCAGTGGAAAACTTAAGGAACTTCTTTGGAGGCCTGGATCATTCAGACTCCAAGACATATAAGGATTGTCTGGGATTACGACCGACTTAGCTCTACAGTTGACAAGTAAGATACCCAACGAAAATAGGATGAATAGAGGCTCTCTAAAATTTTTCATGAATCATTCTCTTTGCAGAGCAATCTCTAAATTCTATCATACGATGCGAATCCTAGCGCTCTATTTTTTAGTTTTTTTCTCTCTTTTGTCAGAATCTAATCCTTGGAATCGTTTGCCAACAACTCGAGTTCTTTCAAGAAAAGATGTGAGTCATATCGTTTTAGAAGCAAGACCTGATCATTTCCGTGTCACACTCCTAGTCGCCGAACGTTTTCCCTATAATTATAAGGCGAACTCGGCTCCCTTTTTTTTTAGAATGGCCGATGAAAAAAAAGCAATGGAACTTGCAACAGAGATAGATCAATACTTAGAAACGGGAAAAAGTTTTACGATTACTCTTTCAGGTTCGGAAGTGACAAACCTCATCTGGGGAGAGCCCTAAATGTCCATTCTTACCCTAGGACAATTCTACCGAGAGTTATTTCTTTCTGATGGGAAAGAAGAACCTACTGTCATTCGACTCGTGAAAGACAATTACGATCGTGATTATATTTCGTATGCTTTTTTTGTTCATTTTTTCTTTTATTTTTTATTACTCCTTCCTCCTTATTATCATACAATATCGGAGATACTTCCTTTTTTAATTGGAATAACGTTTGCTAGGTTGCCTTTATTTCTTTTTCGAAATAAATTGAATCAAAGAATAAACTTATTTATTCTTCTGAGCGGGTTTTTCGCTGACGGTTTTTTTTATTTTTTGGTCTGTTACGCTTTGAATTTGATTCCTACGCTTGAAAATTTTTATCTTTCGAATGCCTACTTAATGGTCTCGACTATTTTAATTCTTTTGTATAGTCTTCGTCTTTCCAAAGTTACTTGTATTGTTGCAGCTAGCTATTTTACTTTGTTTCATATCACTTATCTTTTGTTCATCCCGCATTCGTTAGTCGAAGCAACAAGTTTGTTTGCGAGAGCTTTTCCCATACTTACATTTATTGGTTCAGGACTCATTGGTAGTATATTTATTTTGGACAAAAGAAAAAGTATTTCCGATTTATATAATCTATCTGAAGAAAGAAAATTTATCCAACAGGAATTGGAACTGGCAAAAAAAGTACAGGATGCACTTTTCCCTGGTGATGTTCTCATTCCGGGAATTAAATATAAATACTATCGAAAAAACCCTAACTTGATAGGCGGAGATTTTTTTGATTTTGTACAATTGCGGGAAGGGAACGTCGGAGTCTTCCTAACGGACGTTGCTGGTCATGGAATTTCTTCCGCAATGGTTGCTTCCATTATGAAGGTCTTAGTTTCTACTATTCCTTACCGTTTTAAATTATCGCCTGCAAAGTTATTGGAATACCTGGACCAAAAATTGGTAAAAGATTTAAATAAATACCATGCTTCAGCAATATATTTATTTTTTGATTTTATGGAAAAAAAAATAAAAATAGGAAATGCGGGTCATCCGTATTTGATCTATTGTCCTAAAGCTGGTGATTTTTCAGAAATTGAAACAGATGGATCTATCTTAGGATTTAATATTCGTAGCCCCATTGTCGTTGAAAAAACAATTTCTTTTCAATCGGGAGATAGGCTTTTCGTATATACGGATGGACTCATCGAATCGATTTCAGCGGAAGGGCAGGAACTAGGAACAGATGGTTTACTTAAAATTTTAAATCAACATAAAGACATAGTCCGATTAGATTTACTTGAGACGGCTATTCTATCCGAATTAAAAGCAGAGTTTGGAATAGATGCCTTTTTAGATGATACCATGTTTTTGATATTACATATAGATTGAAGGGGAAATGAATTGTGGGATTTATAGAGATCGATAAAAAAGAAAATTATGCGTTTGTAACCATCAAACGACCTGAAGCCTTAAATGCGTTAAACGATGAAGTCATCAAAGAAATCGGTTCTGTAGTAGAATCACTTGAATCTGATCCGAAAATGAGAGCTTTTGTTCTGACAGGTGATGGCAAAGCATTTGTGGCAGGTGCGGATATTGCCAAGATGAAAACCTACAACGAACCGGAGGGACGTGATTTTTCTGCTTTAGGACAAAATGTTTTTAGAAAACTTGAACTTTCAAGACTTGTGTCCGTCGCGGCTATCAACGGATTTTCATTAGGTGGTGGTTTGGAGTTGGCTCTCGCCTGTGATATACGATATGCTTCCACAAACGCAAAACTAGGCCTACCGGAAGTTTCTCTCGGACTCCTTCCTGGATTTGGTGGATCCCAAAGGCTCCCCCGTTTAATCGGTGTTGGACGAGCCAACGAGTTGATTTTTACAGGAGATATGATTTCTGCAGAAGAAGCATTTCGTTTGGGAATCGTTAATCGTGTCACAAACCCAGAGGAGTTACTTCCAACTTCTGAAAAATTGATCCAAACCATATTAACACGTGGACCAAATGCAATCCGAGCCGCCAAAATGGCCATCAGACAAGGGATCGAGGGAAGTTTAGATCGTGGTCTGGAATGGGAGAAGCAGTTGTTTGGTGGGCGCTTTGCAGATTCCGAAACCAAGGAAGGATTGACTGCTTTTTTGGAAAAACGTAAGCCAAATTTTGGAGGATAAAACGTGATGCGTCAGTTGTTTGTCATGATATTCGTTACGTTTTTATTTCAATGTCATCCAACTGACTCATATCCTGTCCAGACAGAGATTGTTTTTGCCTCACTCGGAGACAAAGCCATTCGCCTCGAAGTTGCCAACAATCCGTCCACTCGGGCGATAGGACTGATGCATCGGACAGAGTTAAGTGAGGACCAAGGGATGCTATTTGTTTTTCCTAAATCGGAACAGCTTTCCTTTTGGATGAAAAATACTCTGATTCCACTGTCACTTGGCTATTTTGATTCTGATCTTTTACTTTTAGAGATGTATGATATGAAACCGAACCAAACCTCGGAGGTTTACAATTCCCAAAAACCAGCTAAATATGCCCTCGAGGTAAATTTAGGTTGGTTTAAAAAGAATAAAATCGAAAAGGGGACTTATCTCATTTTAGATCGTAAAGTAAATGCGAGAGATTAATTTTTTTTAAGTCTCTTTTTACTTGAATCTAAATCCATGGATGATTAAAATTTGCATCCATGATCGTAGAAAATTCCCGCCTCCTAACGCTCCTTTCCGAAGAACAAAAAGCAGACCTCGGTTCTCTCGAAAAACAGTTTGCTCATCACCTCGAATACACGATAGGAAAGAGCAAATATACCATTAAAAATGAAGATATCTACAAGGCATTAGGACATACGATTCGAGATTTTTTAATCGATCGTTTAAATGTCACAAACGAACGTTATCGGGCAGAAGACCCTAAACAAATTTATTATTTTTCACTAGAATTTTTGATGGGTAGGACCCTACTCAATGCCCTCGTAAATTTAGGGTTATACGATGTCATAAAACAGATGATAGATGGCTTTGGTTTCCAGTTAGAGGAAGTTTTAGAATTTGAAATGGATGCTGGTCTTGGGAACGGGGGATTGGGTCGACTGGCGGCATGTTTTCTAGATTCGATGGCGACATTAAACATTCCTGGTTTTGGATACGGGATTCGCTATGATTATGGTATTTTTAATCAGCTGATTGCCAACGGCTCACAAGTAGAGATGCCAGACCATTGGGATGCTGATGGCATTCCGTATGAAGTTGTAAGAGGAGATATTACTCATTCAGTCGGTTTTTTTGGTTATACGGAAACAAAAATTTCTGGAAAAGGAAAATTAGAACATTATTGGATCCCAGGGGAAACAGTTTTAGCTTCCGCTCATGACTGTCCAATTCCCGGATTTAACACGAGTACGGTCAATTACCTTCGACTATGGACTGCGAAATCATCAGAAGAGTTTAACCTTGATTATTTTAATCACGGTGACTATATGAAGGCCGTTCAAGATAAATCGATCTCCGAAAACATTTCCAAAGTTTTATACCCAAATGATACGACCGAACAAGGAAAAATATTAAGATTAAAACAACAATACTTTATGGTATGTGCCTCCCTTCAAGATATTATCATTCACCATCGCCAAACACATGCATCGCTTGAGTATCTTGGTGAAAAAGTAGCTATCCAATTGAATGATACACATCCGAGTATCGGCATAGCCGAATTGATGAGGATTTTACTTGATTTGGAAGATTGGGAGTGGGACAAAGCCTGGGCATTGACAACTAAGATCTTTGCTTATACGAATCACACTGTTTTGCCTGAGGCATTGGAAACATGGAAGGTGAGTCTATTTGAAAAACTTCTTCCAAGGCATTTAGAAATTATCTACGAAATCAATCATCGTTTTTTAAAATTTGTAGAGTCCACGGGAAAACTTTCTCAGAGTGAAATCTCTGAAGTGAGTATCATCCAAGAAGGCGACGAAAAAAGAATTCGAATGGCGAATTTGGCAGTGATTGGCTCACACAAAGTGAATGGTGTTGCTGCATTACATTCCGACCTTATCACCAAAACAATTTTCAAATCCTTTTTTAAAATTTATCCTGAAAAATTTAACAACAAAACCAATGGCATAACACCAAGGCGTTGGCTCATTCAGTCTAACCCTGGTTTAACGTCTTTGATTGCGAAAAAAATTGGGAATGGTTTTGCCACTGATCTTTATAAGTTACGTGATCTGGAAAAATTTATAGATGATGCTGATTTTAGAAATGATTGGGCCCTAGTAAAACAAAACAATAAAGACAATCTGGCAAAGTTGATCAAAAGTGAAGTTGGGATAACCATTGATCCTCACTCTATTGTCGATGTCCAAATCAAACGATTTCACGAATACAAACGTCAACTGTTAAATGTTCTGCGAGTGATAGCACTCTTTCGAAGGATCAAAGAGAATCCAGATATAAAGGTGACACCTCGAACCGTAATTTTTGGTGGGAAGGCTGCTCCTGGTTATTATATGGCAAAACTGATTATAAAATTGATCAATAATGTTGCCAATATCGTAAATAGAGATCCTGATGTTCGAGATAGATTGAAGGTAGTCTTTTTGCCAAATTACCGTGTTTCTTTAGCGGAGAGAATCATACCCGGTACTAATTTATCCGAACAGATTTCTACTGCGGGAACGGAAGCCTCAGGTACCAGTAACATGAAATTCATGTTAAATGGTGCTTTGACCATCGGAACTTTAGACGGTGCCAACGTGGAAATGTTGGAAGAGGTCGGAGAAGAAAATATATACATTTTCGGATTAAAAACTCCTGAAGTGTTTGCCCTCAAACAGAAAGGTTACAATGCACAAGAATATCTGAATCAAAATGAAGAATTAAAACGAGTGATGACCATGATTCGTGAGAACTTCTTTTCGCCATTTGAACACGGGATATTTACACCTATACACGACAGTTTGGTTTATAATGACAATTACCTTCTTTTTGCCGATTTCGATGCTTACGACAAAATGCAAAACCAAGTTGAATTGGATTATTTGAACCAGGATCTATGGAACCGAAAGGCGATTTACAATGTTGCTCGTTCAGGTAAGTTTTCAACGGACAGAACCATTCGCGAGTATGCGGAGGATATCTGGAAAGTTCCTATCTTGCCGACTCTAAAGCCAAAAACCCAATACTCTTTCAATGAAAAGTAGATCGACAATTTCACCGACCTAGTCCAAAATCGGAGAAGGGAGATCAGAATGAGTAAAGGTTATATCATTTGTGTCGATGATGAAGTATCGGTATTAGAGACGCTTGCAGAACAATTGATTTCCCGATTCGGTGATTCTCATTCGATCGAAACCGCTGGTAGCGCAGAGGATGCGTTGGCGCTCATCGATGAGATCCAAGCAGGGAATGATATCGTTGAATTGATCGTATCAGACCAGGTGATGCCTGGAATGAAGGGTGACAAATTCCTAGCGGAAGTTCACCAAAAATTGCCAGATGCGATCAAAATTTTGCTCACAGGCCAAGCCGGTCTCGATTCCGCGATTTATGCAGTGAATCATGGGGGTCTCAGTCGCTATGTGGAAAAGCCATGGAACATCGAAGAACTCGCAAAAGATATCAGTGACCTCCTTGATAAATTCAGACAAAATTTGGAAAACCAACATCTTATCCAGGCTCTCAATCGCAGGATTATGGAATTGGAAGGCCAATCTCCTTCCTAATTTAACTTGGACTTTTTGTTACCTTTGTTTTCTCCTTTTTTCCCTTTCTATATTTCCTGAAACCAAACCCTCAATTACAGATTCCCAATCAAAAGAATCTGTAACGTCTCCCAACCAAACAGTTGTTCCTACATCTAAACCTAAAACAAAAGAACTTTCGCCAGAACAGATTGATAAAAAAAAGGGAATTCTTGGTAAGGTGTTACGATACGGTACTTCCCAAGAACGCAAACAAGCCTTATTTGAATTGATCAGTTTCCCAAAAGAACATGCAAAGGAATTATATCTTTATCTGGGTGAGATGATTAAAACAGAAAAAGACCAAGGCATGAAAATTGTAATCCTTCGTACACTTGCGGAGCTCGAAATCACGGAATATAAGGATTCTGTAATTTTACTTTTCGAAGACCAAAATGAAGATGTCACCAAACAGGCGGTCACTACTGCGAAAAGGCTTAAGTTAGCCGAGGCAGTCGGTCCGCTCGTCGAAAAATTAAAAAAGGAAGATTTCACTAAAAATTCCAATACCACAACCTTGTACATAAATGCGCTTGCCGAGCTTCCGAATGGTAAGAATGCTTCCTCTTTTTTACAAATGAAATTTAAAGAAAAGTTTAATAATGCGGATGTTCGCGCACAAATTGCACTATATTTTGGAGCGATTGCAGATCAAGATGCTGACTCGATTTTACAAGAAGTAGCATTTGATGACCTAAATCCTACCACTTTAAGATGTTATTCCATCAATGCTTTAGGTAAAATTAAATCTCAATCTGCAAAACCAAAGCTATTTGAATTGTTAGATTCATTGAAAAAAACAGCTGGGAAGTTGGATGGCAAAAAAGCACAATCATTAAAAATATATACGATCGGTGCACTAGTTTTGTTAGGTGATAAAGAAATCATTCAAGAATTAAATGAATTTGCTCGTGATGATGACGCCATGGTAAGACTTCGTGTCATTGAGTTTATGGGAAACATGAAGGATCCATCTGCATTAGAAATCCTGGAATATAAAAAAGATCGAGATCCAAGTCCCAAAGTACAAAAAGCAGCTAAAAGAGCAATCGATCAAATCCAAGGGAAGGACGTAAAAACCGCTGACGATGAAGCAGAAGCATTGGACAAGGAGCCAGTGGTCGATCGTTAGGTGAATCCAATATGAAGATAAATATGAATGTTTTATTCATTTTCCTATTAATACTTTTCTGTGAAAATAGTGTCGCCCAATCAAAAGGGGAAAAATTTATCCATTCTATTTCTTTAAGTGAAAAAAGAATTTTAGAAGGGAAAAATGAATTTAAAACAAAAGGTCAATTCCCTTCCGAATGGAAGCTTTATTTTAAATCAAAACAAGGCGACTTCGCTGTTTTTTATGATTGGAACGGGCATGAAATGTTTTTTAAATACCGTAGAAATAAATTCGACGTTGATGGTGAGGAATTTTCTAAAAATCTAATTGCTGGAAATCCATATTTGGTTCGTGGAGAATGGACTGGGTATTATTACTTTCCTTTGGATGAACGAGGGAGACGTAAAGCAACGTATGAGGTAAAAAAAATTCCTGCAAACCCAGTTGAATTTGTCGATCCAAATACGATTCCAGTATTTAAACTTTCCTTTTATACGGAAATTCAAAGCGATCATATTTTATACTAAAACTTTTGATTGAATTGAAAGTTCGCATAATAGATATAAGTCGGGCTATCATATTTTTCTGATATACTTATATTCAGTGAGACATCTGGACCTACAAATTTCAATTTCCATATCTCTTTTCTATCCACTAAATTCATATTAAAATCTGTAGCAAAACTCCAATTTTCAAACCATGAGCGCATCGCCAGGCCACTTTCCCGGTATAAACAGCTAATTTCCAAAAAGTATTGCTCGGGAAAAGGAAAGCTCATTTTCATTTCTGATTGGTAATGCTTATCTCTCGATTCAGCCCCAATACTAAAAACTGTGTTTAGGTCTCGATATTCATAGAAAAGGCCGTACCCTTTTTTCCGATTCACATAGAATCCGTCTTCGGTATAATCGCGATAACGAAATATAAATGCTCCCCATTCTCCATATAAAAACGGCAAATGAACTCCATAGCCTGACTCATATCTTAAACCTTCGGTAGAGCTTAGAGTTTCGAGAACATAGTATTCACGATATCTGATTCTAGCATAAGCTAAGTCTTGTTTGACTCCATTTTTTTCTAAAGAATCATTTGTAGAAAGTAAAAGAAGTTGATTGTCTCTATACCCCGTTAGGTCAATTTTTAACCGATTGTTATCTGAAAGTCCTCTTAGATAGAAAAAACCAACATAATTATTGGTTTTGCCTTGTGCCTCTCCTTGGAGATTCAAATTCCAACCTGCTCCAAAAACGTTTCGGAATTTGTCATTTATAAAGAGACTCCCAATTTTGTTTTGGCCACTTAATGTCGCCGCATAACTTTTATTTTGATTTACTAAATAAAATCCAGGTTCCTCCGAAACATTCTTTGCGGAGTAGACTCCGAACAAAAAATTCTGCGTAGATGGGAAAAGATACATTCCTAAAAAATAGGACTCGGTCAACGGTTGTGGGAGGAAACTGTCCTTCTTATCAAAATTCGAGAAAAAATTCGGATCCTTTGCAAAATAGAAATTGGGAAGAGGTTTGTATCGATTTCCAGCCGAAAAATAAAAATACCGATTTTGAAGCTCAGCGGAATAGACAAAATGTTCATCTCTTTTTTCGAATAAAAGTTTTCCCAGTTTAAACATACGACCAACTAACAAGGAAGAATGATTTCTTTTGTCGAGAGGGATATTTCTTAGATCTAGTACCTGGTAAGAGCCGCCTACAAAAAAGAAATCTTCATTCAATTCTTTATTTTTTACTGGGCCCAATTCACTTTTTGTTTTAGAAGGATTTACAAGTTCATCCTTTTCCTTTTTTTCTTTTGAATTTTTAAACTTGATCCCTTTGCTGAGTAGGATAGCGATGATTTTAGATCGTTTTTTCTTTGTTTGTTGGTCTAACCAAACTCGGAATAAATTTGGTTCTTTTTTGCCTTCCTTAATAATTTCCGCTGATTCTGATAAGGTAAACCCTTGTCCATACCAGAACTCTGCTGGAAACAAAAAACTTGCTTCCGCGAAGATCGGACGAGAAAGAATAAAAGTCAGAGAAAGGAGAAAGAAACTCCCAATGGCTAGAAAAGAGAAGGAACCTTTCACTCAAGGAATGGTTGAAAAGTAAGAATTAAGGATAAAATCTCTTGCCAAAGTGAAAAGAATGAGTCATAATCTGGTACTTTTTTTCAAAAAAAATACCGTAGAGGGGGTATTTTGTCTCATCGATTGGGTATATTACTGCTTAGAAACCAGTAAAAAAAGCGAAAAAACATTGACTTAACTTCTCAAATGTTAAGTAGTGTAAACAAGCGTTTAGTAGATTATTGGTGCTAAATTTTAGTTTTATGTCGTCTAATAGATGACGGGGAGGAAAAAAATATGATCGTTCGATCCATCCATCAACCCGCTTACAACCGCCACAAAGAGAGTGGCCTCGCAGGACAAGGTCCTAAAAAAGGTTTTTCCAGTTCTACAAACGGTAAGACCTTTGAAGAATATCTGACGGAAGCTTTCCAAGGGGAAGTGGTTCAGAAAGGTGAGTGGTTATCGCCAAAGCTTACCGATCTCGGCCAGAAGAACCTAAGAAGGCTCTGAAAAGGCTCTAGCGCGACTCCTCTTAAGAGGTTGCATTGCGCTAGAACACTTGGGACAACTGAGAACCGATTTTCAGTTGTAAAAGAGTGTTGTTTGCCTCCTGGAGCTGAGAGGCAAACCGGACACAGTTCTAACTCTGAAATCAGCTTGCCATTCTTGAAGTTTCTTTCTCATCCATTGTAGATTTGGGGTAGGCTACTCCGAAACTATATGTATGGAGAAACTTTCCATCCTTTGGGCACTTGTTCGTAGAGACTATGCATTGCAATATGCAGGCTCCTTTCTGGGAATCTCCTGGATGTTCCTACAAAACTTAGTTCTCATTTCCCTCTATGCGGTCGTTTTTTTGATTCTAAATCTAAAGACACCCAATACCCAAGACGACTTTACCGCTTATCTTCTCACGGGTCTCCTGTTTTGGATTCCTTTGCAGGAATTTTTGGTACGGGGAACTGGAATTTTAACGGACAATCGATCTTTGCTAAAAAAGTCCTCCTTAGGAATGGATTTGTTTCTCTGGATTCCCTTTATCCAATACCTCATCCACACATTTGTAACTTCGATTCCCGTTTTTCTACTTCTTGGATATTATGGTAAACTTAAATTTTTTGGAGTTGTTACGGGACTCCTTTGTTTGGTTTTTGTTGGTTTGTACTTGTTATTGTTTCTACATTACTTATCAAGATTGAATGTTTTGTTAAAAGATATTTCACCGTTGGTTCGTTTGGTGAGCCAGTTGTTGTTTTGGGGAATACCTGTTTTATATTACCCAAAAGGTTTTTTGAGGGAGATTAATCTTTTAAATCCATTGACCATCCCTTTAGATATCTTTCGTACGCTAGTGATAAGTGGCTTCGAACCACAGTTTGACTGGATGGGAATATTTCCTTTTTTGTTTAGTTTTATTTTAGTATACCTGCTGGCAAAAAAGAAGTTCCAAACCGTAATACTTGACCATCTCTAAAAAACATGGGCAGGATTCAGGTTTCACAACTTACAAAAGAATACCTGGGGTTTTCATCTCCCTCGAAAAGAATCCTCGCTGGTTTGACATTCGGTTATTTTGGAATCGATACCAGGTTCCTTGCGCTTAAAAATATCACGTTTACGGCCAATCCTGGTGAAGCTATAGGTATCATTGGAAAAAACGGGGCCGGTAAATCGACATTATTAAAGCTGTTAGCTGGTGTAACAAAAGCTGAATCAGGCTCCATATCAGTAAGAGGTTCTGTTCGTGCGCTTTTGGAATTAAGCGTTGGTTTTAATTCGGAACTCTCAGGTGAAGAAAACGTTTATTTTAATGGATTAGTCTGGGGATATAATCCAAAACAAATCGAGTCACTCATGGATGAAATATTTTCCTTTGCTGGATTAGAAGACTTCAGAAAAGTACCTCTAAAAAATTATAGCTCTGGAATGGGAATGAGATTAGGTTTTAGTTTAGCGACCGCTATTCGACCAGATATTTTAATCGTGGATGAAGCTTTGGCTGTTGGAGATGCCAGTTTCCAACAAAAATGTTTAAAAAGATTCGACCAATTTTTAAAAGAAGGTTCAATCGTGCTTTTCGTAAGTCATGATTTGGGTTTGGTTACACATTTTTGTAAAAGAATTTTAGTATTGGACAAAGGGAACTTATTGTTCGACGGAACTCCTAGAGAAGGAATTGAAAGGTATATGCACCTTCTAGCAGAATCCGAACCAAGTTTACAAAAGGAACACGACGATAGTCAATTTGGTCCTTATCTATCAGAGCTTATCGTTGAACTTAGAAAAGGTGATCTTATCTTGCCGAACCTCACATTCGTAGGTGAAGAAATTTCTCTTAAAATAAATTTTAAATCCAAATTGAAACTGGAGAATTTGACAGTAGGATTTCATATTGATGACGGAAAAGGAATCCGCATCTTCGGAACGAACACGAAGTTACTCGGGGAATCTCCACTCCAGATCGGACCGCATGTAAACGCGTATGTTACTTTTACCTTTCCCGTGAATTTTAGCGAAGGGAAATATTCCATTGGAGTTGCCTTCCATGAGGGGGAATCACACCTGGAGGGAAGCTATTTATGGAAAGAAAATCTATATAATTTCGAAGTCGAAAGAGTCAATTTGCCAAAATCGGTGGGCACGGCCTATCTGCCCGTTCAAGTAGAATCTCAAATCTTGGATTAGAAAAACAGTTTCCTTCATTCGATTTCCAAAAAGATTGGAGGTAGTATGAAAGTTTGTGTAGTTGGAACTGGTTATGTCGGTCTTGTTGCAGGTACTTGTTTTGCCGAGTACGGAAATGAAGTGATCTGTGTGGATAAAGATGAAAAAAAGATCAGCGATCTAAAAAAGGGAATCATCCCCATATATGAACCAGGACTGACTGAACTCGTTATCCGCAATCATAACGAAGGTAGACTTTTATTTTCTACATCATTGCCAGAAGGTGTCGAAAAATCAGAATTCATTTTCATCGCAGTGGGGACTCCGACTTCTGACAATGGGTCTGCTGATTTACGCTTTGTCTTTGCTGTAGCGGAAGAAGTGGGGAAGGCAATGAATGGCTATAAAATTATAGTCGATAAATCCACCGTTCCTGTGGGAACTGCCGACCAAGTAAAAGAAATTATTTCAAAAAACACCAAACATCCATTTGATGTGGTGTCAAATCCTGAATTCTTAAAAGAGGGTGCTGCTATTGATGATTTTATGCGACCTGAACGTGTAGTCATTGGCGCTGATTCGGAAAATGCAGCAAAAAAAATGAGTGAGTTGTATTCACCGTTTGTTCTAAATGGGAATCCTATTTTGGTGATGGGCATTCGTAGCGCGGAACTCACAAAATATGCGTGTAACGCGTTTTTGGCGACGAAAATTTCTTTCGTAAATGAGGTCGCCAATTTATGTGATGCCGTTGGCGGAAATTTTGAAGACGTTCGTAAGGGAATGGGAACAGACTCACGGATTGGCCGGCAATTTTTATATGCTGGAATCGGATATGGAGGATCTTGTTTTCCGAAAGATGTGAGAGCCCTTCTTCGCACTGCCGAACAATATAATTCGTCGATGAATATCATCCAATCCGTTGAGGATGTAAATGAAAGACAAAAAACGAGACTTACTGACAAAATATTCGAGTATTATAAATCTAAAGACATGAGTGGTAAAACTTTTGCGGTATGGGGTTTATCATTTAAACCAGGAACAGATGATATGCGAGAAGCACCATCTATTCCGCTGATTTATGAATTGCATAAAAATGGAGCGAAAATCCAAGCCTTCGACCCAGCGGCGATGGAATCTTCGAAATATTATTTAGAAGGAAAAGTAGAATATAAAAAAGATCCTTATGCCGCCTTGCAGGGGGCTGATGCCCTTTTGTTGCTTACAGAATGGCGAGAGTTTAGAGAGCCAGATTTTAACAGAATGAAAACCTTGTTAAAAACTCCGCTCATTTTTGATGGAAGAAATCAGTATAAACCAGCATATATGCGAGAAATCGGTTATACTTACTACTCCATAGGAAATCGTTAATTAGAATCCTTTTTTTATTTCTGCTAACGTTTGTTCAACTGCTTCGATGTCATCTTCATCTGTAAGACGAGATCTGAGTTTTTCTAAAACATGGATGGCCATTTTTTTTTCACCAATTTCCCGAAGCGAAATTCCATAGTACATTTCTGATGCATTGGAATTTCGCGATTTAGGATACTCGGACACAAAATTTTTCCATAGTTCCACCGCCTTATTCCAATCCTCTAATTGGACATAAACGATTCCCAGGTTGAAAAGAGCGTCTTCTTTTAAGGAAATTTCTTTGTTAGGTGCATATTGAATGGCAGTCGTGAGATGATTTTTAGCCAACTCGTAATTTTTCGCATGAAAATGATAGGTTCCCAATCGGAAGTGAGCACTAGGCGAATTCGGATTCTTTTTCAAAATCGCATTCATACTTGATTCAATGTCTGGTTCCGCTAAAACTTTTTTTGCCATTTTTATGATCATAGGTTTTGTAGCCAAACCAGTGATCTTATTTAGATAATTTGACTGACCATCAATAAATAAAATCGTAGGGTAACCTTCGATACCATACTTCTGCCGAAGATTAGGAAACTCCTCCCCGTCTAACCTAACAGTAATAAAACCTTCGAGTAACTTGGATAGTTCCGGATCGGGAAAAATTTCCTTTTCGAGAACCTTGCAATAGGTGCACCAATCTGCATAAAGATCGATGAGGATTGGCTTTTTTTCTAACTTTGCCTTCTCCATGGCGCGAGCAATCGAAGTTTCCCAAAGGGTTTCGGAAAAGAGAACTCCGCTTGTCGGTAAAAAATAAATCATTACCAATGCTAAAAAAAGTCTCATAATCTCAAATTTGGCGCATTTTGAAATCTTCTCAATCTGTAATTTTCGCTTTTTATAAATTTAATCACTTATTTCTTTGGTAGGTGGAAGCTATAAATGGAATTTTTTAAAAAATTAGAAGAAGTCCTTCGACGTCGGAAACAAGAATTACCGGAAAAATCATACACGGGCGAGTTATTTCGCGACGGTATAGATAGGATATTGAAAAAAATCGGTGAGGAAGCAGGAGAAGTCATCATCGCAGCTAAAAATGCCAATGAAAAAGAACTGATCCACGAAGTAGCTGATTTGGTTTTTCATCTAGAGGTACTTCTCGTGGAGAAAGGGCTTTCTCTAGAAGTCATTTCAAAAGAATTAGAAAAAAGACATAGTTAGATTCTCTTGATTGAAGCGTTTTTTCTCTAAGCTACTCTCTATTTTACTTTGGCTATTTAGTCCATTTTCCCTTTTATACCAGCTATTATTTTACCTTGATCGTGTTTTTACAAAATCAAATATATTAGACAATTGTTATGTGATAAGCGTTGGAAATCTGACAGTAGGTGGCACAGGTAAAACTCCATTTGTTCAATTCCTCATCAAAGAATTAAAAGCTAATTTTCCAGATTTTCATTTTACGATTTTAAGTCGTGGATACAAAGCAGAGTTTTCATCGGTTGGTGCAAAAGTAGAATCCACATCGAATCCAAAGCATGTTGGCGATGAACCTTTATTACATAAAAATAAGTTTCCAGACGTTCAAGTATTAATAGGAAGTAGGCGGTATGAAAGTTTTTTGAAATTCAATCAGATAAAGGACAAAAAACATATCGTAATTTTAGATGATGGATTCCAACATCATAAATTAAAAAGGAACTTAGATATTGTTCTACTAGATGCCAATCATCCCTTGGGCAATGGATTCACAATTCCAATCGGAACGCTTCGCGAGACCTCAAAGGCGCTCTTAAGATCTGATGTGATTGTGTATACAAAGTTAAATGAAACAAATCAAGTTTTAGCGCAGTCGATAAATCAAAGAATATCAAAATTTGCAACTCACATCCCAGTCTTTTTTTCTGGATTGAATTCGAGTTTGCGCGTTTTGATTCCCAAAGTAGACACGATAGACCAATACTTTTTAATAACAGGTGTTGGGAATCCCAATTCGGTTCTTCATTCTGCGGAAAAAATTTTGAATCAAAAAATTTCTGGATATAAATTTTTTTCTGACCATAAACAATATACTGAATCGGAAATGAAACGAGTATTAAATGAATTGAAACCAAAAACTTGTTTGTTAGTCACAGAAAAAGATTGGATAAAATTAAAGGAATTAGAGGTGTTTTTAAGCAAACTCAAAGAAAAAAAAATTGGACTTGCCATCATCGAAATTGAAATAGATATGCAAAACCTAGATTCCTTTCGAAAGTTTATCGTATCCCACGTTTCCAGTTACGCAAAAGAAAACGATCTGGTTTAAAATCCGAATATTCATCTTCTGTGAGGAGATGTTTTTCCTCTAATGCATCCCTTATGATCGTCTCTGCTGCTAGCAATGCATGCGTTAAACCTCTGGAACCCAGTGCACCTAATACAAAAATATTCCTCAGATATCGAATGGTTGGCTGATTTTTGGAAAGAGATTTTTTCGAAGAATCGACGTTATTCTGATAGTCAAGTATATCCGGTAGTTTCCCGAATACTGGACGTCTATCCTGGGACTGTGACCTGTAGCTAACACGTGTTTTGAGATTAGAAATGTCTAAATTTTTAACTTTTTCGAATATATAAGAAAGCCCTGGCAAGTTCTGAATCGCTGACTGGAGAAAAGTAAAATTTTCTTCCTCTCGAATCTCTGCATCCATTTTAAATTCGTCATAGCTTGCGCCGAGTACGGATCCGGCACCTAAGTCCTGAGTCAAATAATCCCCGAAAATATAAGAACACGGCATTAATTTTAAATCTTCTATTTCAGGTAAAGAAATCAATTGGCCACGCACCTTACAGATCGGAATCCAACTTGTTTCTGGGAATTGTAAAAATGAATTCGAGTGCGCCAAAAAGAGAAATTCAGCCGTATAATATTCATTATCTGTGGTTACTGTAATGGACTCATTGATTTCACTCCGCTCATAAGTATGAAAAAATTTATGCGTCGTATAACTTTGAGAGAGGTGGAGTAAATTTTTTACTAACAGTCTCGGAGAGATAGCGAGTCCTTTTTTAAAAAGGAAACCTTCTCGTCCAGAAAATGAATCGAATATCCATTCTAAATCATTTGTAGGAAACGGATAGGCCTTAATGGCTCCCAGATAACGTTCTTTTTCTTCGTTGTTCCTTGGCAAAAGTAGAACTCCAGAATAGGATTTTGTCGCTTCGGAGTTCCTTGGAAATAACTTCGTATTTTCGATTTCTTTTAGGATATATTCAAATGCTTTAAAAGAAAAATTTCCTTCGATTGAATGATTTTTTGTTAGGTGGGGATAAATCAGTCCCACCGGATTTCCGCTGGCTTCTAGAGCAAAGTCTTCTTTTGATTCCAGAAGCAATATCTTGAGTTTTCGTTTTGCAAGAGCATAGACTAGCGATGCACCTGCGATTCCAGCTCCTACGACAATCGCATCAAAATGGTTCTGTTTCATTTATTGAACCAACTAACATCTCACGTTTTTTACCGTATCCTTTAGTTTTTAAAACGGTAAAACCAGCTTCTTGGAGGTTGCGTTTTACAAATCCTGCAGCAGTAAAAGTAGAAAACTTAGTCCCAGGTTTCGAGAGTGCTCTTAACTTACGCATCACCTCAAGTGACCACATATCAGGATTTTTTTGTGGAGCAAATCCATCCAAATAAAAACAATCGATAGGCGACGGAAAACTAGATAAAATTTCTAGAACGTCCCCAAGATAAAGGGACAAAAAAAAGTTGCTGCTGTTTTTTGGATGATTGAATTTCCATTGGAAAGGCATTGGATAGGTTTTTGACTGGAGGAATTCGGAATAACTTGCTAGCATATCTTCTCGCCAAGGTTTGAGCTCTGGAAAAAATTCCTGCATTTGGCAAATAACCGCAGGTCCTAAAGGGTATTTTTCCAAGGACACGAATCCAATACTAGGCGGGTTTTGGGTTTTTTCCCAAACATGTTTGGTCACAAAAAAATTGAGTCCTGTGCCAAATCCCAGCTCGCCAATTCGAAATAGTGGTGATTCCCAATTTTCCCAACATTCTGGAATTGAATTTCCCCTCAGAAAAACATATTCGGTTTCTGCCATCCCATCGTCCTTGGAAAAGTAGATGTCATCAAATTGCTGTGAGATGAAAGGATGGTCCAAGAGTTGTTCTGCCTGACCTCCAAAATCACCAATATGGCATCACTTGGCAAGATAACAAAATTATGTCTCATAAAAAATGCTTTCCAAATCGGAGGGAATCTGGAAATTTTCCTCTGAAAGAGGGAATCCATATGGATTTTGTGAAAATCCGAGGCAAAGACTTACAAGACTGCATCATGCAGATGAAGATGAAACATGGGCCGGAAGCTCATATTTACGAGCATCGCGTTATCACCGAAGGTGGGTTATTCGGAACTGGGCTAATGGCTTCCAAGATGTATGAAATTGATGTGGGCATACCTGAAAAACAAAATTCAAAAGATCGAATTGAAAAAAAACTAAAAGATCTAAAAGAACTGATCAAACAAAAACAGAAACCAGAATTAGTTGCCGCAAGTTCAGATCGAAAATATTCGCGCACCATTGAATCGGTTCGTCCCTATTCGGAAAGAAGAAAGAGACCGAACATCAATGAACGATATGAGCCGATCGTGATCGATGATGAAGAAGAATTGACAGCATATAAACAACCTCAAATCGGACTTTCACTCGCCAATTCTCCAGAAATCTACGAAAAACCTCCAATTTTCAAAGAAATTCCCGAGATTGCGAAAAGATCTCCTAACTTAGATAAGTTGGCAGACCGATTTAAAAAAGAAGGAATGTCCGAGTCTTATGTCGAGGATTTTATCCAAAACTTGGAAGGACATCTTTCGTCTGTTGACGTCGCGCGTTTTGCGACTGTCTGCGAAAAAGCTGTTAGTCTTCTAGAAGACAGAATCCAAGTTGATTTTGATCTTTTTAGCGGAACTCCCAGAGGAAAAAGAAAAGTTATTTTTTTTATTGGACCAACTGGAGCCGGGAAAACAACCACGATTGCAAAATTAGCTGCCAAATATTCTCTGCATATGGGGAAAAAGGTATCTTTGTATACGACGGATAACTACCGTATTGCGGCGATTGACCAGCTTAAGTTTTATGCCGATGCAATGGGCCTTCCATTTTATCCAGCAAAAGATGTTCGAAAATTGAAGGAAGCTGTCATTCGTGATGGCTCCGAACTCATCCTTGTAGATACGGCTGGTTATTCTCATAAAAATCCGGAAAATATTGCCAAACTTAAGGATTTTTACCAAGCATTTGGCGAAAAAGATTATATTGAGAATATTTTGGTTCTTTCTGCGACCGTATCGCCTGCCAATGCAAAGTCGGTGACGGATTCCTACGACCTCCTCGGTTATAAAAGAATTTTATTAACCAAGCTAGATGAAGCAGAATTTTTAGGTTCCATGGTTGAATTAGCCGATACTATTCACAGGGAATACGCATTCTTTAGTGTAGGACAAGATGTTCCTTTCGATATCTTAAATGCATCGAAAAAACTTCTTGCGGAGTGCGTTGTTTTCCCAGAGAAATTGAAAGGGATAGCGGGCGAAGTCTTCGATAAGACTTAAACGTCGGTTTTGGTTATCCCTTGCACGAGTAGGGGATATGCAAAGCGATGGACCAAGCAGCAAACTTAAGAAAACTTACAGAACCAAATCCTGGATTGAAATTAGTCCAGTCACCCGGTGCAAATAAAAAAACAAAAATCATCGCTATTGCCTCTGGCAAAGGTGGGGTTGGGAAAAGTACTGTTTCCGTAAACTTGGCAATCGCCATTGCGAAAACAGGATTGAAGGTTTTAATTTTTGACGGTGACTTAGGTCTTGCCAATGTGAACGTACTTCTTGGCATCATTCCAAAATACAATTTATACCATGTAGTCAAAGGTCATAAGTCCCTAAAAGACATCGTGATATCCACACCAGAAGGAGTTGATATCATTGCAGGTGCTTCAGGTTATTCGCAGCTGGCAAACCTTAACGAAACCCAACGTAACAACCTCATCAAAGGTTTTGTTGATTTGGATCGATACGACATCATGATCATTGATACAGGTGCAGGAATTTCTGCCAATGTCATTGGGCTTGTGATGCCAGCAGATGAAGTCATAGTTGTTACAACACCGGAACCGACTTCCATTACAGATTCCTATGGTCTCATCAAGTCTATTGTCTCCCAATCAAAAGATAAAAATTTAAAAATCATTGTAAACCGTGTTCGTAGTGCCATCGAAGGCAAAAAAGTGGCAGACCGAGTGATTGACATCTCGGGTCAGTTTTTAGAAGTCCAAGTGGAAAACTTAGGATTTATTTTCCAAGACGAAGAAGTAGAAAAATCCATTCGCGAACAGAAACCGTTTATTTTAAATTCTCCACGATCGAAGGCTGCGGCTTGTTTAACTCGCGTTACTCATACACTTTTGCAAACAGAAGGCGGCTACGATGACGAAGAAGGTCTCACTGGATTTTTCAAAAAATTCTTTAGCTTTGTAGATTTCAAAGAGAAGGAAATGGAAAAACAAATGGAAGACGAAGGTTAAACCACTTGCAGGTCGGATTTATCATTGGGTTCGCTGTTTTAGGGGCACTCATCAGTACCGTCTGTGGTTTTCTCGTTGGGAATCGTATGACATATATCTTTTTTGTCTCTGGTCTCTCCACATTATCATTCGGAGGCCTAGGATTCGGGGTCTATTCGGTTCTGGAAAAGAAAGTCCCCGAATTTCTCGAATTTCTGGGTGAAATTTCCTTTGGAGGCTTTTCGTTTTCCCGTGAACACAGTGAATACGATGAATCTTCTGCAGATGGAATGGCTACCGAAGGTGGTTTTTCAGGAGATGAACTTGGCGCCTCCGCCCAACCGGAATCAGCGCATGATATCATGCAAGCTCAGATCAAATCGGGTAAATTTGGAGATCATATCATGGTGGATAAAATTGCCATCAAAAATGAGCCAAAATTAATGGCAGAAGCCATCAGAACCATGCTTGCTAAGGACGATCCCGCAGAGTAATTAAAATTTATCGCTTTTACATGACATAAGAAAAAAAATGCTCTTGTAATTTTCGTTTTATTACGATTTTTACTATAAAGTAAAGAGTTTCCGGGCAACCGGTAAGTTATGTCAAGATTGCTAGACAAATACAATCAATTCGATGAGACCGATCTCTGGAAACAGTATCGAGTCAACAAAAACCCTGAGATACGTAGTTATCTTGTGGAGAAATATTCCCCACTCGTAAAACACGTGGCGGGTCGGATTGCCATTGGGATGCCTCAAAACGTTGAGTTTGAGGACCTTGTCAGTTATGGTGTCTTTGGTTTGTTAGACGCCATTGAGAAGTTTGATCCTTCTCGCGAAATTAAATTTAAAACATATGCGATGACGAGGATTCGTGGATCTGTATTCGACGAACTAAGATCAGTCGATTGGATTCCAAGATCGATTCGCCAAAAAGCGAAACAGTTAGAAGGCATCATTGCGATGCTAGAAAACAAAGAAGGGAAAAAAGTGGAGGACGAGGAGATTGCCAAAGAACTCGGGGTCTCCATGGAAGAATACAACTCTTTGTTATCTAAACTCTCTGGAACCTCTCTAGTTTCCTTAAATGATATTTGGTTTCTCGGTGATGAAAATGATGAAGTCTCCTTTATGGAGACTCTGGAATCACCGATGAATATGAATCCAGACAACATCATCGAAAAAGAAGAAATTAAAAATGTGATCGTTGATGCGATCAAATCTCTTCCTGAAAAAGAAAAGAAAGTAATCGTTTTATATTATTATGAAGATCTTACCCTTAAAGAGATCGGCGAAGTATTAGAGGTTACAGAATCTCGTATTTCCCAGCTTCACACAAAGGCAGTGGCTAGACTAAGAAGCAAACTATCAAAAGTTAAGTCCGCAATTCAAAAACGGTAAATTTATGTCCTTAACGGGATTTTTAAAAGAAGAACTTTCAGAATTCGAAAAAAAAGAATCTGAAGAAGTGGAAGTCATTGCTGACACCATTGAAGAATGCCTCACTCTTGCTGCCAATCATTTCAATCGCAAAATCCATGAACTCGATTATGTAGTATTAAAACGAGGTAAAAAGAGACTTTTTTTCTCCGAACCATTTCACATTAGAGTTTCACTCATTCCTGAGGACTTAATTTTAGAAGAGTTAACTGCCTTAGATGATAAACTAACGGGCGGTAGTGGGAAACTAGTCTCTAAGGATTTAAAAGATCTCGTCACTCCTAAAAACAAAGACGGAAGAGTTTCTGTTAAAATTTATCGTACTGGTGTATTTTTGACCGTTTACCCACCGCAAGGTGAGGGTTTGGCAATGACTCTTGCAGATGTCACAAAACGATTGGCTTTTCGTGGAATTGCAGGTGCAGATCCGAATCTACTAAACAAAATCGTAAAAGAAAAGTCAGGTGAACCTGTATTAATATCCAATCAGAAACCAAAACAAGGAAATGATTCTAGTTGTAATGTTGAGATCGACTCGGACAAAATGAAGGCTCTCGTCACCGTATTTCCTGCAAGACCTGGTGGACGCGACTTAGAGGTGAGTGATATTACCGTTGCGCTGAAAAATCTTGGAATTGCCTACGGATTAAAAGAAGCTGATATCAAAAAGGCGTTAGACGAAGACAAAATCAATTCTCCATTTATCGCCGCAGAAGGCGATTATCCGATGAATGGAAAAAACGCCGAAGTGAAATACTACGTCCGCACAGAAAAGAAAATCAATTTCAAGGAAGACCAATCGGGTCGCGTGGACTACAAAGATCTAGATATGATCGAAAACGTTGTGGTAGGCCAAGTGCTTGCCGAAAAGATTCCAGCCGAAAAAGCCAAACTAGGAAGAAATCTTTTCGGTATGATTTTACCTGCCAAAGATGGAGTCGATATGGATCTGAAACAAGGGAAAGGAACCATTCTATCGGAAGATAAAATGCGCCTAACCGCCGAAGTCAATGGCCAGGTTCTTTATCTCTCGGGACGACTGTCGGTTGAAACTGTATACAGAATCAATGGCGATGTCGGCGTTCGCTCGGGGAATGTTACGTTCCTTGGTTCCATCATCATCACAGGTAATGTGGAAGATAATTATTCTGTAAAAGCTGCCGGTAATATTGAAATCTATGGAACCGTTCAAAAGGCCATTGTTGAAGCTGATGGGGATATCATCGTCAGACAAGGGATCACTGGTAGAGAAGAAGCCCGAGTGGAATCTACAGGCGGAAATATCATCGCGAAATTTATCCAAAACGCCACCGTGATAACAGAAAAAGATATCATAGTCCAAGAAGGAATTCTGCATTCCCATTTGATGGCTGGTGGTAAGGTAAGCTGCAAAGGGAAACGTGGTCAAATTGTGGGAGGCACCATTCAGGCCTCTCAGTTGATCTCTGCCAAGATCATTGGCTCCCAAGCCAACCCACAAACGGATTTGATCGTGGGTGTGAACCCAAAGATCCTAAAACAGATTGGGGACTACGAAGCCAAAAAGAATGAGAACCAGAGTAAATTGGACACTCTCACAAAAACCATGCGTACCTTAAAGGCGAGAAAAGAATCAGATCCAGCGACCTTCTCGAGTGAAAACAACGACCATCTCCTCAAATTGGAAGCCGCTACCAAAAAATTGGAAAAACGGATCGCCGAACATGAAAAGGAAATCCAGACTTTAACCGCCTATATGGACGAACAGGCGGCCAATGGAAGAGTTTCCGTCGAAAAGACCATTTTTCCTGGCACAAGCATCCGGATCCGCAATGCTGATTTTAAATTGAGACATGAAACCAAGGCAAAAACCTTTTTTGAAGAAGATGGCCAAGTCCGTAGCACCAACTACGAAGATCCAGATGAAGATAAAAATGACTGGAGAAAAAAACGCGGTCGTGGTAGACCTAAGAAAGAGTAGGGACTGCCATGATTTTAAACGAAACATTTGCCAGTAACACACATCACTTTGAGATCGCAAGAAGGGCCCAAAGTGAGACTCCCTTTACGTACCAAAACCAAGTGGTCGAATTGCAGAAGGCGGCGATACTCAGCCAACAGAAAGCACAGGTAGTTCCAGAAACAAAAAATACAACTACCCAATCGAACCTAAAACCAAGGGGTGAAAAGGAAGAATTGATCTCTTATACAAAAAGGGGAATCGAAACTTCAGACCAAGCCACAAAAAAAGGAACCTTTTTCGACTCTACTGTCTAAACCATAAGATTCTTGCTGGAATGTTGTTGGAAATGTTCAAGCGGAGATCCTAACTATGGAGCTTTTTTCTCTCGTTCTCATCAACCTGCTCTTCTGCGGAGTTATGTATGTTTTTATTTCTGCCAAAGTCCAAAAGGCAGTATCAGAATATTATGATCATAAACTAAACCGTGCGATTGATATGGCCACCTCGGAGACCATTCGAGAGTTGGATAATACAGTTGGCGTTATCGAGTCACGGCTTTCGGCACTACGCACACTTATGGAAAAAGCTGAACTCTTAGCGAAAGAATTCAAACACTATCAAGTTCCAGAAAATAGAAAAGCTACTGACACCAAACAAGTTATAGATGAAGTTCCGCCTTACCTAGAAATGGGAATGTCGTTGGAAAAAGAACTCACTCTCCCAACACCGCAGCCTCCAGCTTCACCTGCGCTGAAAGAACAAAGAATCGGTATCGGTCAAGTCTATCAATCGAATGTTTACCGTGCCAAAGAAGATGAAATCCAAACAACCGATGGAGCAGTCAATTTAGCCTTCTCAAAATTGGGAAGAGTGGTAAAGGGAATGATTGGAATTGATGAATCCGCAAAACCATCTGACGAGGCAGTCGGCAATATCCAACTACCTGTAAATAAACCTAAGATGGATTATACGGTGGGTGGAGATCCATTCGCCGAAGATGAAAAACTATCTACATTTATCAGAGACGAAAACAAAGAAGGAAAAACTCGTCGCGAATTTTTAACCCAACTTGCCTATGCGAATGATCCGTCCTATGCAAAACACCAGAAAAATTTTGAAGATCAAATCAGTTTGTCGATTGAATCTGCACTAGAAGAATTGCCGGCGAGTGCGACAAAAATTGATAAAGTTGTTTTCCTTTTGAAGAAAGGTTATGACCATGAGGAAATTTCAGAATTTATGAACATTGGGACGCATGAAATTCACCTGATTGAAACGATTCGGCTTGATCGTTCGCGTAGAATTTAGTTATTTGGAATCATGTCTTCCTTTCCCGTACTAAATGTCGGGTTTTCCAATGTCCTATTCAAAGAAAAGATTCTAGCCATATTACAAGCGGAATCTGCTGGAGCCAAAAGACTGCGCTCAGAAGCAAAGGAACAGTCACGCCTCATTGATGCCACACAAGGTCGAAAAACCAGGTCTGTGTTGGTCATGGATTCTGGTCATGTAGTTTTATCTGCAATTCGTCCCGATAGCCTAACAAAACGTTTAGAAAGCTCTGATAATTCTATCGGACTCGAAGAAGAAGAAGAGGAATGACAATGGCACCTTCCCCCGTTCCAAATTTATATATACTTTCTTCCGTTGCGGGTGGTGGAAAATCTACTATCATTGAACGGATATTAAAAGCTCATCCTGACTTTTATTTTTCAATATCCTGTACCACACGGGAACCGAGGCCAGGCGATATTCCCGGTAAAAACTATTACTTTTTATCAGTGGAAGAATTTCAAAAACAAATCGACGAAGATGGTTTTTACGAATGGGCAGAAGTTCACGGTAACTACTATGGGACTCCCAAAACCCCGATACTCCATGCTTTGGAAAACAATCGTATCGTTTTATTAGACCTAGATGTCCAAGGCGCCCGCACCGTAAAAAACAAAAGGCCAGAATCTATTACGATTTTTATCCAACCTCCAAGCCAAGAAATTTGGATCGAAAGGTTGATCAAAAGAGGAACGGATCCTAAAAAAAGTATTGAAAAACGGATAGAAAACGGGCTAAAAGAACTAGAAGAAGCACCAAACTTTGACTACATTGTCATCAATGATCAATTGGAAAAGGCTATCTCAGATGTCGAAACCATTCTTTATGCTAGTTAGGTTCCGAATCGTCATCATCTAAAGATTTACCATAGCCTGGAACTTGTTTGGCGCTAGCATCTAACCATTTGTTCGAGATTACCGACCGTCTTTCCGCAGGGAATAGAGTTAGAAGATAAGTGGTGATCGTAGGACGTCCTTCTTCCTCTGCGTCTTTGTCCATCTGTTCAAAAACTTCTATGATATCATAATCGGGCCAGTTGATCAACATATCACGTGCTGATTCAGGGGGCATATTCGCCACTTTATTTGCTAAAACTTTTACCTTCTCTTTTCTGGCCGATTCTCTTTTTGCTTTTTCGGCCATTTCCTTTTCTTTTCTTTGGATGCCTTCTTTTAGTTCTTCGAGTCGTTCTTTGTCTGTGGCAAGCGAGGATTTTGCGGCTTCTAATTCTAATTTCAATCGATTTAATTCGTCCAAATCTTCGGATAACCTTTCTTTGGCTTTTTCAATTTCCAATTTTTCTAATTCAGTCGGTGAGAGTAAATCTTGATTCACCAAACTCGGTTGTTTTTTAAGAAAAGGAAAATAATCCTCTGCGTTTATGACTTGGAAATAATCAAAAACAAAGAATCCGATGGCGACCAAAAAAAAGATCAATAAAATTAAGAAGAAACTTCTAGCGTTATCCGAAACTCCTGCCATTGGTTACCTGCCTTGCCCCATATAAAACTTTTCATAAAAATCGCGTATATTTTTAAAATCGCTCATCAATTCATCCCCACCATCTTCTCTGTTTAGTATCTTAAAAGTTTTTGGAACCTTTTTGGATTTTTTAGGTTCCTCTGAAAATATTGAATCTATAAAATTATTATGATGTGCTAAACTTTCGTTGTATTCTTCTATCTCTTTTCTTTCACTACGATTTCGCTTTTTTTTCCATTCTAGAAATCTATTTTCTTTTAAAATTTCTAAAACCTTCTTATCCTTTCTAGCAAGTTGAACATCTTGTCTTACAAGGTCAACCTGCCGATTTTTTTCTGCGATTTTGAGATCTAACTCTTCATTCAGTTTTGTTAAACCGTGAATATAACTTTCTATTGCCAAATAATCCGATAGACTTTTCCCAACACGAGCACTTGATTCAATTTCAAGATAAGATTTTTCAATTTCTCCATCGTTGAATTCTCGTTCAGCGAAAAGTCCATTTAATTCAGAAACAACGATCGAAAGGCGTTTTAACTCTTCTTCTTCTTTGATCTCACGAAGCTTAAGAACTGTCTCCAAACTATATCGAAAGCGTTTCACACCTGTCTATTTCTGTACTTTTCAATTTTTTTTGTACTCTTTTTTACTTGTTCTTTGAAAAAAATGTGAAAATAAGAATGGAGTTTGGGTCAATTATTTTCGACTTTTATTTTCCTCCTATTTGTGATCCCTGTAGGTCTTGTTTCCTCCCCAATTGACCTCATTTCGAAACACCAAGGCAGACCCGTTTTTTTAGAAGGAGAATGGAATTTTTATCCAAATCAGCTCTTTATCACGGGCGAAACACCAGGAAAATCTCCTGTTCCTCTAGAAGTGCCCGGAACTTGGAACCAGCTTTTTTTAACGGGCGCTGGATATGGAACGTATTCTCTTCGAATTCCCTCTCCTCATCCAAATTCGTTCGAAAAGATGTATGGAATCAAAATTCCAGATATGTCGACGGCTTATAGAGTCTATTGGAATGGGAAAAAAATTGGCGAAAGTGGAACTGTCGCAAAACAAAAAAAAGATGGTAGACCTTCCTATCGATTTCAGATCCTTCCGCTTGTTTTTGCTCCGGGAGAAAATGAACTAATCATTCATGTTTCTAATTTCCACCATGCAAGGGGTGGGATGTGGGAACCGCCGTTATTCGGTGAGTGGGAACAAGTCATAAAAATTCATAACCGCGATCTTTCCTCCTCTTTGTTCCTTGCTGGTGCTGTGTTTATTATAGCTTTATATCACTTCGGGCTATATTATTGGCGAAGGATTGACAAAGGAAATTTATTATTTGGATTTGCTGCAATTGTTCTCAGCATACGTACACTTGTTACTGGGGAAAGGTTTTTGTTCAATGAATACGAATCTTTGTTTGGGTGGGATTTTCTACTTCGAATTGAATTTCTAACTTATTATATTTCCCCTTATTTGTTTTTCGCATTCTTTAGAGAGTTTTATCCTGCCTACTATCCAAGATGGATGAAGTTATCAATTTTGGTGCCAACATTTGTGTTTACCTCTTTTCTTTTTTTTAGCACAACAGAATTTTTCACATCAACCAACGCGTATTTTAATTTAATCCTTTTTTATGGTATTATCATCATCCTACAAGGCGTCTTTCGTGCGGTTTGGGACGGCAAAGAAGGGAGTATTTTATTTACGCTTGGATTACTCGCGATGGCAATTGCTTCCGTCATTGACGTTTTGAATGCATTTCAGTTTATTTTTTCGATCGAAACAGTTCCCATCGGAATTTTTCTTTTTATACTCATCCAATCTTTTACACTTTCTCACAAATTTAGCAAAGCCTTTGCAGAAGTTGAAACTTTATCAAAACGCCTACTTCTTCTTGATAAACTGAAGGATGAGTTTTTAGCCAACACATCTCATGAATTAAAAACACCTTTAAATGGGATTATAGGTATCGCTGAATCTATGTTTGATGGCATAGGAGGGTTATTAACTGGAGAGCAAAGACAGAATGTAGGAATGATCATAAGTTCTGGAAAAAGGTTGAATTCACTTGTCGACGATATACTGGATTTTTCTAAAATGAAGAATAGAGATCTTAATCTTGAACTTCGCTCCATCAATTTCCAACAATTGACAGATTTGGTTCTAGTCATTTCTAGACCCTTATATATTAAAAAAAATATTATGGTTCGAAACAATATTCCACTGGATTTCCCACACGTACTTGGAGATGAGGCTAGGCTCCAACAAATTCTTTTTAATTTGATCGGAAATGCGATAAAATTTACAGATGAAGGTAAAATTGAGTTAGGTGCAGAAAAATCGGAAAAGATGGCGAAATTTTCTGTATCAGATACTGGCATTGGAATTCCAACCGATAAATTCGAACAAATATTCCATTCTTTTGAACAGGTGGATTCTTCTGCGACCAGACAATTTGGTGGCACGGGCCTTGGTCTTGCCATCACCAAACGGCTTGTGGAGTTGCATGGCGGAATCATTTGGGTGGAGTCGAGTGTAAACACAGGTTCCGTTTTTTATTTTACTCTTCCATTTGCTGAGGAACAAAACATCCCATTGCAAAAATCATCTACAATCCAAAGAGATTTATGGATTAATGTTCCATCAACTGAAAACCTAACACCAATTGATGAAGAAGACTTAAACAATTCAAAAGATGGACGCGTTAAAGTATTGGTAGTTGATGATGAACCCATCAATCGACAGGTATTAAAAAATCATCTCACCTTGATAGGTTGTGAGGTATTTGAAGCCTCAAATGGGGGAGAGGCCTTTAGTCAAATTAGAGATTCAGGACCATTTGAGTTGATGTTACTCGACATCATGATGCCAGGAATGAGTGGTTATGATGTGTGCTCCGTAATTAGAGAATCACACTCGTTATATGAACTTCCTATTTTATTTTTAACCGCAAAAAATCAAATTAATGATATCGTATCTGCGTTAGAAGCCGGGGGTAATGATTATCTTTCGAAACCATTTGATAAAAGAGAATTGATTTCTCGGGCGAAAAATTTAATCACCTTGAAAAAAGCAGTGGCTGAACAAAACAAGTTCATCGCATTCCAAAACGAATTGAACGTAGCGAGAAAACTACAAAGTTCGATTCTACCTGATTTACCCCCAGAAATGGAAAAAATTAAGTCCGTATTCTATTACGAACCAATGGATAGCGTTGGAGGAGATTTTTTTGACTTCCATGTCATTTCACCAAATGAATTAGGTGTTTTGATTGCTGACGTTTCTGGGCATGGAATTCCAGCGGCACTAGTCTCTGCGATGTTAAAAATTGCCTTTTCCACACAGTTTCGTTATGCGAAGGAACCTGTTAAATTATTATCGCAGATCAATCAGACTCTAATGGGAAAAACGAAAGGTGCTTTTTTGACTGCTAGTTATGTTTATATCAATTTAGAAAAAATGGAATTGGTCCATGCGCGATGTGGCCATCTTCCGCTCATCAAGTTGGGAAAATACCAGAATGAGCCGTTACTCAGTTTGCCTCAAGGTAAATTGATTGGATGGATTCCTGAACTAGATATGAAGCCTGAAGTATTAAAAATTGCCCCAGGAGATCGTTTGGTATTATATACCGATGGGATCACAGAAGCATCCAATCATAAGAAAGAAATGTTAGGTGAAGAACTTTGGCAATCGATGTTACAAGATAGCTATGAATATGATTTAGACGAAGCTAAAAATAGAATTCTAGAGAAATTAAAAAAATTTACGGGTGGTTCTTCACCTGATGACGATGTTACTCTTGTAATGTTGGATATAATTTAAAAATCATCGTCCGTATTGGATCTTGTGCTTAAAATCTGTGCTAATTTTTTTACTGAATCTTTATATGTAGATTTTTGTTCTATTCTTTGGATTAGATAATCATCGATTTCACTTTTTTTGTCAATCGCCATATCGATCTTTGGATCTGCTCCTCTGGCATATGCATTTAACAAAATAATATCTTCGCTTCCCTTGTATTTGGATATCAATTCTCGAATGAGAGATGAATGCATATAGTGATCTTCTCCAACTATCTTTTGCATCAACCGAGAGAGTGATGCAGGCACATCTATGGCGGGGTAGTGGCTTCTTTCCGCAAGTTTTCTTGTTAAAACGATATGTCCGTCAATAAAACCTCGAACTTTATCGGCAACAATATCATCCATATCATCTTCCGCGTCTGTCAGAACCGTATAAAATCCAGTAATAGAACCACCGTTATGTGAAGTACCAGCTCTTTCTACTAATTTAGCCATTTTTGTAAATACACTTGAGGCATATCCTTTTGTGACAACAGGCTCACCGATGGATAATTCTCGTAAGGCTTCGGCATATCGTGTAAGGGAATCCATATATAAATTTACAGATTTACCCTTATCCCTAAAGTATTCTGCCGCAGAACACGCTAAATGTGCACACGATACTTGCTCCATTTTGGAGGAGTCAGAAGTGGATACAAAAACCACTGATTTCGTTAGCGCTTCTTTTCCGAGTTCGACTTGGAGGAATTCATTTACTTCACGGCCCCTTTCTCCGATTAAAGCAACCACGTTTACATCGGCGTTCGTATAACGAGCAATCATACCTAGAAGACTTGATTTTCCCACACCGGAACCTGAAAAAATTCCTATCCTTTGGCCACGCCCGACAGTCAACATACCGTCAATAGCTCTGACTCCAGTTTCTAAAATTTCTGTAATAGGTGGTCGATCCAACGGATTTAGAAACTTTGGTTCTGAACCGCGCTCTTCTCTGGTGATGAGTAATCCCTTACTATCAATTGGTTTGCCCAGGCCGTTCAAAACTCGGCCAAGCAATTCTTCCCCAGCATTCAGCATTATTTTTCTACCTGAGGAAAACACAAAGGCATGTGGAAATATTTCTTGGGTATCACCTAGCGGCATCAAGGTGTAAAGATGATCTTTAAATCCTACTAGTACACAGGCTAGATAACCCTTGTCGCTGCCGCGTTCGACTTCAAGAATCTCACCTACCTTCGAGTCAGGTGGTCCTTGCGAGTAAATCACATTGCCAACCACAGATACAACGACCCCACTCTTGCGAATGGGTTCGATTTTTTCGACGACATTCAAATACTTTGAAATGGCATCGATATGCTCTGTGAATTTTTTTTCTATCATGCTCGCTAAGGGTACCCTAGCAATGTGACATAATTAAATCAAGCGATTTGAGAATCTTTTTACGGACAGTTTCGAATCTGATCTAAAGAACGAATCATTTTGGGATCAGAAAGTTTGGCTCCTATTTTCAATTTCCAAGGACTTTGGGTTTCGACAAAACTTGCCTGGAAAGCATTCTTTCCGTAACTCGTGCTCGGATTGAAACAGTCAGGAAAAGAACTGGTTTCACTTATTTTTCCCTCTTTCCATGCCAGAACACGATCCGGAGTTCGCAAATACAAGATGGAACTGTCCTTTGCCCATTTCATTCCGTAGAGGGGAAGCGCTGTCCAAAAGCTGATCGGAAAGGAGGTTACCACCTGAGTCTGTGGATTTAGAAGTCTGAGTTCAAATTCTGAAAATTCCCAATTGGCATCGGACAAGGCTGTTATCATGGCGATGATTTTTCCGTTAGGTGACGGGCTGGCTTGGAAAATGACTAAATTTTGTGGCGTTGCTGGGTAGGAAAAAGAAGGACTCGCCTCTGGATAAACGGAAAGCTTTTGGGAAAGAGTCCCGTATTCATCGTTTTTTCCGTGGAGTAGAACCAATGTTTTATTTTCGGGGTGATAAAAAACCGATTCAGCAAGGGCCCAGGAAGGAATCTCCCAAGATTTGGTTTGTTGATTTCCTTGGATCAAGTGGATCTTGGTTCGGTACTCTTTTTTGTCGGTCGTGCCATTTAAAGGATTCCAAGAATCTTTTTCTTTGTAATGAACCTCGACACTCACGGCTGTGCTAGGGCTGCTAGGTGAAAGGTCAGGTTGAAGATTGGTTTCTTTCCAGATCATTTGGGAGCAACCGAAGGATAGAAATAGAAGGCATATGCCAGTGATAACTTTAAACTTCATAGCAGAATCGAATAAGTTTTAGAAAGAAAGTAAACTAAAAGTCACGAGTCCCTTTTTAAAAAAAAGGGGACCAACTAGGATCCCCCATTCAGAAAATACGAAGTTAGGTTTATTTACCTTTTTTTGCTTTCGCTTTTTCTTTGTTTTTTTGATCGATCTGAGCGCGGTGCTCATCACAGAGTCTGTAAAGTTTACCAGTAAGTGGGTTTTTGCGCGTTACTTTTGTTCCGCATACGATGCAAAGACCATTCGCTCTTCTTCTTTTGTAGAGTTGTTGAACTCGTTCAGCACCAGAAGCTTTGTATTTAGAAATCTGAATGCGGAAACCTTTGAAGAGGTAATTTCCGATCGACTTCTCTGGATCTTTTTTTAGATCATCCGCAATTTTATCAATTTGTCCTGGGCCTACTTTAAGTGGTTCCATAGCTTTCTTTTCCTTCTTTAAAATCTTTGATTTTTTTTTAGACGAAACTTTTTTCAGTCTCTATACAGAGTTTAACGGTTAGCATCATAATATTTCAACTTTTTTTTATTGAAAGAAGATTTTTTTTGCCGCTAGGCGTTAGAAGGGGCTAGTTATTCGATGTTTTACTACCATCTCAATTAGAATTTTTAGAGCTAACTTCTTTAGGGCATCTTTTAATATCGATTAGACTAATTTAATGTTGCTTAGGTTACCAATCTGGATCGCTTTTGGATATGTGGGGCAAACCTCTACACACAATCCGCAGCCAGTACATGTGGATTGTGCAAAAATTGGCAAATTTGCTCGGAAATTCACTGTTTTTTCGATCGGACAAGCCTGTTGGCAAGCATCACATGTTTTAGTTCCCGTTTTTCCGTTAATACAATGTTTGCCGATCCCTTTTGCTTTTCCAAACTTCGGTTTAGTTTCGGACACAGTGTAACTTACTAAAGCACCCTCTGGACAAGCATTGATACACGGCCAATCTTCACATAAATGACATCCTTTTGCATTTGGATCAAAAAATGGAAAAGTTTTTCCAAGTTTCTCTGATGTAACAGGGAATAAGACGGTGTAAGGACAAGAAAAAATACATTCGTTGCAACCCGTACATAAAGAAAAGAAATCCTCACTCGCACCCGGAGGCAATGTTAAAGATTTAAAGACGGATGATTTTTGTTTTTGTTTTTTTTTGAGTTCGGAATTTTTCTTAACAGGCGTTAGAATTTTTTCCGAAGGTGGATTTTTCTCCTCCTGCCAGGCCTGTTTGATGGCGGAAGAGGCGTCATCGGTTTTCTCAAAGACAAATTTTAAAACGGATTTCATTCCATCGCGGAACAAGTCTTTTCGTTTCATCAGTATAACTCCCTAAAACTTTCAGCGTAACGGTACGGCAGGCGACGCATTTCCTACTATTCCTCTGTAAGGTGGAATTTTGGCATCTATCTTTATGATTGTTCCAGCATCTGAAAAATTTGTGTTCGAAAAAAAATCTAACGTAGGTTAGAAAATTTTTTGAAGGCTGTTTTTTGCCAAACGGAGACTGGTCCTAAACTTTATCCCTTGGCACCGGGAAAACTGCCTTTTAAAAAAAATCTAACAGAGGTTAGAAAAATTTCCGAAGGGACTTTTTTGGGGCAAAAAAAAAGCCCCTTTCGGGGCCTTCTAAGAACGACTAGAGACTTTTATTCGGAGATCCGTTCGATCTGGGCTCCGAGCGAGCGAAGTCTGGTATCAATGGATTGAAAGCCCCTATCGATTTGGACAATGTTGTGGATTTCGCTAGTTCCTTCCGCGCATAAGGCCGCGATGATCATGGCCATACCCGCGCGAATGTCGGGGCTGGCCACTCGTTGCCCATATAGCCTGGAAGGACCGATGACAACGGCTCTGTGTGGGTCACAGAGGATGATTTGGGCCCCCATGGCAATGATATTGTCTACAAAAAAGAGTCTGGATTCGAATAACTTCTCATGGATAAGAACCGTTCCCCGGCACTGTGTAGCCGTTACGAGAGCCACTGAGGTCATATCTGCTGGGAATCCAGGCCAAGGTGCGTCGTCGATTTTCGGCGTTGCTCCGTGGTAATCGGGGATGATTTCCATCTTTTGGTCGGAGGGGACCAGGATTCCACCTTCAACTGGGCGAACTTCAATGCCCAAACGGGAATAAACCATACGGATCATACGAATATCTTCCAGATTGACATCTCGGATCAGAATTTCACCACCCGTAACGGCCGCTAAGCTAATAAAAGACCCTATTTCTAAGTAGTCAGACCCTATGCGGTATTTGAGACACCCTTCTGGGGAGTGCAAACCTGTGACCCCCTCGATTTGCAAAACGTTGGTACCGATGCCCGTGATTTTGGCACCTGCTAGGTTTAAAAATCGACATAGTCCTTGGACATGAGGTTCACACGCCGCATGCCGAATCGTGGTAATGCCCTCTGCAAAAACAGCCGCCATCACCGCATTTTCCGTTGCTGTTACGGATGCCTCATCTAATAAAATATCCTTCCCGATCAGTCGATCCGCTGTAATTTCGTAGCCGTCTGGGAACACTTCGATCTTTGCACCTAACGCCTCTAAGGCAAGTAGATGTGTGTCCATACGTCTGCGTCCAATTTTGTCACCACCAGGTTTTGGCAAAAAAACCCTTCCGGTTCGCGCTAGAATTGGACCTGCGAGAGTTACGGCACCGCGGAGTTGGGAACAGAGTTCGTAGGGTAGATCCGATTTGACGGCTGTTTTTTTGTGGAAAAGATAACTCCCAGGACTATCCAATGGAGTTATCTGGACGCCAATTTGTTTTAAGACTTCCATCAATTTTAAAACATCCGCGATTTGTGGGAGGTTTTCTAATATAACATCTTCTTCCCATAAGAGAAGGGCGCCAAGTAGAGGCAATGCCTCATTTTTATTTCCTTGCGGAACAACACTTCCGTGTAAGGGATTTTTGCCGATAATTTTGAAGTAGGATGAGCTCACGATTACCCCCAGGATCAACTGAGCTGATCAGAGGAAAAGTATTTTATGAATCTCGCAAATCAACTACCGTGGATCTGGCCATCTTTCCATAATATTTATTTCTTTTATCTATTTCTGATTTTGCTCGGAGCCTTTATTTACGCTCGGATTATGAATTATATGCAGAGAAAACAGAAGAATGTTTTCAGTTTTTGGAATGAATACCAGAAGTTCGCAGCCGTTCGAAAATGCAACCAGTCAGAAATCAATATCTTGAAGGGTTTCTATGATTCTTTGACTCCAGAATTAGCAGAGGAATACCTTGTTCCAGATAATCGTTCCAAGTTTAAAAATGCCCTTTACCGATATTTTTTAAACTCACCAAATAACCCTACCGAGCGGGAAGTCGATTTATTTGACAAACTATTTCGTTCTTCACAAGAATTCAAAAAAGAAATTACGAGTTTAGAAGATATTTCCGTCGGTGAAATCTGTGCGATAGAAGTTGATGGAAGAGAAGAACTGACGCATGTTATGCAAAAAACTTCAGAAGAATTACTTTTATCAAGTAAGGCTTTATCGAAAGCAATTCTGGTCGCGGGAAAAGAGGTAAAACTTTATGTTTTTCGACCAAGTAGCGGTGGTTATCTTTTGCCAGGAGTGATCACCAAAAGCCATGAAAAAGGGATTATATTTCATTTTAACGGCGCGATTGAAAGAAAAGGGGAAGCGCATCTTATGCTTCTCGCCAAGTATGCACTCGTCATAAGCCCTTGGCCTAGAAAAGAAGATGATACCGAAGAAATCAGTTTGGATAAAAATAAACTACTTTTGTCAGAAGAAAATTTGGATAGGCAGATTGAACTTCTAAGACGTATTTCAAAAGAACAATCATCCGGAAGAGAAGATCGATTTAAGATGGCTGGAACGGCAAAAAGTTTTACCGCATTATCGGAAAGAATATCAGATCGAGGATTGACCTTTGAATTTCCAGCTAACGTATCTAAGGATATTTGGAAAATTCAGGATCTTTGGGAGGTTCATTTTACATTTCCAGATGGAGGACCAAACATAGACTTGAGAGGGAAAATGTTTCCCATTAAACAGAAGTCAGATTTGTTTTTACTTAGATTTGTCGATGCGGATGATACACTGAGAAAAACGATCTACGAAGAAATCAAAAAGAGAGGCGGTCAAAGGGAAATTCTCTCTTAAATTCCTTGTGGGAAAGCACCTAACGTGGGTGTTTTCCCCTCTTTCGGCAAAAGGATTAGCTCCGCTTTCGGGATTACTTTCCCATCAAGATATTTTTCCCCCATAGCCGCCCAAGAATGTGATGTCAAAGAAAATGAAAGTATATACCGAATATTTTTCAGTTGTGGCAGTTGAACAAACGGAGTGCCTCCATGAAAAACAACGAATTGTTTGTTTGGATATTTTTTCGCAAGGGCTACGATTGTTAAAATCTCTTTCTCGGAACTGGAATCAAAAAGAAAATTGGAAACATCTTTCGAGCTAACGAATTTAGAAATGTTTTTTACATTTCCAGTAGGAACGTCTGTTAGACTCTTTTTTAAGTGTAAGTTCTTTACAAATTGCATCGAATTCGATTTTGTATTTTTATCTGTAGCGTAATCTTCTGGAAATGCTCGAATCGAGTCACTGGTAATCTCTTTTAAATGAAATCCTGCATTTTCATAATTTTTAAATTGGTTCTGACGTTCTGTCTCTTTGGTTTCTAAATATTCTTTTAAATTCTGATTTTCGGTAAATACTTCGGGATTGGTTGATTCTGAATTATAAAGGCCGAGTTCTATTTTTTTTCTAATTTGTTTATAAACGGCATCTTTTAATATATTTTTTTGGTTACCGTTTTTGTCTTTATAATCGAACTCACCGTCATTATACGCTGTTAACAACTGTTCCTTGAACCGTCGGGCTGTTTCTCCCCAGCTTGTCAATAAAACGATATTAGCTCCAGCTAAAATTGCGAGAACACCTGGTTTCTCTTTTTCATAGTTTTTCGAGATTGCATGCATTTCCATTGCATCGGTAATGATGATTCCATCGAATTTAAATTTTTCTCGTAATATCCCTGTTAGGATTTTTTTAGAAAGTGTCGCTGGATATTTTTCATCGATCAAGGGATAAACGATGTGAGCTGTCATAACTGCTTCGGCTCCAGACTCGATTGCCTTTCTAAAAGGCACTAACTCTAATGCCTCAAGTTCAGTTAAGGATTTTTTTATGATGGGTAAACCTAAGTGACTATCAACGTTAGTATCGCCGTGACCTGGAAAATGTTTTATCACGGGTAGAGCTCCACCTAACCTGGCTCCTTGTTCGTAAGCGACACCAACATTTGAAACACGAGTGATGTCAGAACCAAAAGAGCGAGTGTTGATTACTGGGTTGAAAGGATTGTTGTTGATGTCTAGGACCGGTGCGAATAAAAAATTTATCCCAATGTTGCGCAATTCAAAGGAAGTTACAAATCCGACAACCTTTCCCCAGTTTTCATTACCCGTCTGTCCCACTGCCATGGCACCAGGATATGCCGTCACTCCATCTTGGACTCGGAAAACACGGCCACCTTCTTGGTCCGTAGAAATTAAGAATGGAGGCAAGTTTTCTGAAACAGCCACCTTTTGTAAGTTTGTTGTTAAGGATAAAATTTCTTCTTTTTTTCCGAGGTTTTTTCCAAATAGAATAATCCCACCAGGTTTTGTGTTTTTGATTTCTTCTAAGGCGATCGGGTCAACAGTTTTTGAGGGGATGGCAATGTGAATGGTTTGGCCGACCAATTCTTCTGCGGTCAATTTGTTCGTAATTTCCCAGGCTTTTCCAAGCAGAAAGGATTCCCTTTCTGTTGCCGCAAGTTCCGAAAGATAAAAATTAAAAAAATAAGAGGAGCCGATGAACCCAAAAACTAATAGGAGTGTGAAAATAATGCGATGTAGGATACGATTCATGATATGTCGCACAGAGTTCCTTACCTCTCTTCATTGACAACCAAGAAAAAGAATTTTAAATCAAAGAAACACGTCTAATCATTGCTGTGGCAAACATTTATCTATCACTCATCTCATATCCCAATTTCATTTCATCAGTCAAAAAAATGATTCTTCGACCCTTCTTCGTGGATAAACACAGAAGTCAAAAAATCATTCAAATTTGTTTGAGTCTTCTTTTGTTATTTCCCCTTGCCTGCAATGATGCTTCTAAACCCTTGCCAATGGAAAAATCAAAATCATCATCTGAAGTTTCAAGCACAGTCAAAAAAACGAGAATTATTTTTTTTGGAGATTCCTTAACAGCTGGATACGGTTTAACAGATTATGAAAAATCCTGGCCTCACCTAATCGGAGATAGCTTAAAAAAAGATGGGTTTGATTCTGAAATCATAAATGCTGGGGTATCTGGTGATACTACATCTGGTGGACTTGGTCGAATCGATTGGGTATTGGGTCAAAATCCAGATATATTTGTCCTCGAATTAGGTGCTAATGATATGTTACGCGGTATTTCTCCTACCGTTACAAAATCAAATTTAAAAGAGATGGTTTACAAAATCAAAAAAGATCATCCGAATTGTGAAATTTTGTTAGTTGGGATGAGGGCGACACCTAACTTAGGAAAATCTTTTCGTTCCGAATTTGATAGCATTTATCCAGGTTTGGCAAAAGAAGAAAAGCTTACCTTGATACCATTTTTACTCGAGAAGGTGGCTGGTATTCGAAAGTTGAACCAAAAAGATGGGATACATCCGACTGAAGAGGGACATGTGTTAGTTGCTAAAACGGTATACCCTTACTTAAAAAAAATAGTGAAAAAAAGGCAATAAAAATAGGCTACTTTTGAACTGTTGGCAATGAAATTATGAACTTTGTTCCACGACCCAAGGAAACATCCGAAACAAACTCTATATTTCCACGGTGTTTTTCAATGATTGATTTCGAGATCGCTAATCCAAGCCCCGTTCCGAAACCCGCTTTTTTTGTCGTATAAAATGCATCAAAAATTTTAGAACTAGATGAAAAAGGAATCCCAGGTCCATTATCGGAAATGGTGATCAGAGTATTATCTTTTTCACGATAGGCTTTGATCAAGATTTCTCCTTTGTTTTCCATCGCATCTAGAGAATTGTTGATGATGTTAATCCAAACTTGACTGATCTCGTCCACATAACACTGAATTTTAATCTCTTTTGGAATTTCAATTTGGATCTTTACGTCTTCGCTGAATTTGTCATAATATAAAGAAACGATGTCTTGAATGTGGATGTGAAGGTAAACTTCGTCCATTTTCGAATCGCCTGAGTGATATAAGTAATTCTTTAATGATTTTATCAATTTCTCAGATCGATGAGTAGACAAATGAATGATTTCACTCGCTCGTATGATATCAGCAAATATTTTTACAGAATCTAACACAGATTTAATTTTATTTTGATCTAACAGCAAGAGTGAAGTCGGGATTGTATTCGCTGAAAATCCAAATTCGGCTAAAGATTGAGAGACAAATTTAACATCTTCTACTTTGCCTTCTAAAAATGGAATCATTTCCTTTGCGTGTGCCTTTTGGACTTTAATGTCTAATATTCGAGCATGGGACATGTTTTGTTCCAAGACTTCCATCCAAACAACATTTTCCTCAGGCGAAAGATTTTTAAATAAACTTAAAGACGGTTTTAATTTTTCATTTAATAATAATTTGATGGTGCCAATGGATGCAAAAATGGCACTAAGTGGGGTTCCTATCTCATGTGAAATATTCCCTACGAGTTGTCCAATTTCAGATAGTTTTTCGTAAGGTTCAAGTTTTGTTTCTTCATGCTGAAACAAATCATTCCCTCCGTAACCTAACATAATTACGCAAAAAGATAAAATCTGGTTTAGGTAGGATTGGTGTATTTTTGGGCCATCAAATTGGATGTGATGCCAGATGAAGGAACATATCCCGATGCCAAAACATGAGCCTAAAAAAATAAACTCACTTCGCGTAGGCCTTCTCCCATTGGACAGGTAGTAGAGAATAAATAAAATGATGGTCGTAAAAATAAAAACAGGTCCAAGCGTAAAAGTCAGTAACTGGAGGGGAGAAAATTTAATATGGAATCTTAAATGTAATGATAGTATAGCGAGTGTTAAGGTGAGAAAAATCGAAATCCCGTGTATAAAGAGTGTGAATTTTTTTTCTCTGTAACGCACGGAGGATACCGATTGAAACGCACAAACCAGTAAAAAAAAACCACTTCCTAGAAACAAACTATCTCGCACCAAGGCGAGTGATTCATTTACGATTGTTTTTTCTAGGAGCAAAACCAATTGTCCCATCGTTAAAAAACTAAGACATATCGCTAGATAGAAACGTGGTTTTTTCCATATACCTCGTTTTTGTATTCCCATCCATACCAGAATTCCAGCTAACATAAAACAGATTGTTCGCTCTAAATTTTGGATCCCTGAGTCCTCTGAGCCAGAGAAGAAAAGGAAGAATGTAGTGGCGAGTACGACGAAAATCCCAAGGAATGTAATGGGTTTGTGCATAGGTGAGTGCTAAAAAACTACCTCTTTGAATCTCTTTGAATTGGGGGAATCGTCAACTTTTTTTCCTTGCTGAAGAAAAGCTTTGAAAAATCATGGTGATACTCAAATCTTCGCGGGAATAGCTCAGCGGTAGAGCATCTCCTTGCCAAGGAGAGGGTCGCGGGTTCAAGTCCCGTTTCCCGCTAACAGAAGATTGGAGCGCGGGCCATGTGCAAACCCTAGCTCTTTTTATCCCCCCTTTAAAATCATTTTAGATTGGATTACGATATGGAATTTACAGCAAAAAAAAATAACAATGCCTCTTGTGACCTGACGATCACATTTTCAGCGAGTGAAGTAGATGTAGCTTATAAAAAAGCTTACGAAAGTGCGAGTGGAAAAGTTAAAATTCCAGGATTTCGCCCTGGCAAAGCCCCGCTTCATATGGTTGAAAAAGTGCTCGGCGACAGCGTGATGGATGATGCCGCAAACATTATGTTAAACAATGCGATGTCAGACCTGTTTGACAAATTGGAACACAAACCGATTCGTATTCCACAATTCCAGGTTGAAAGTTTTGATCGTAAAGCGGGCGCTAAAGCAAAAACAACTTACGACACCAAACCTGAAGTTACACTGCCAAAACTGAAAAAAATCAAAATCCAGCCAAAAGAAATCAAAGTCACGGATGCTGATATCCTAAAAGAATTAGAGGGTATGCAGAAAAATATGGCTCGCAATACTTTGAAAGAAGAAACGGAATCCGTAGAAATGACGGACCTACTGGAAATTCAGTATAAGTTTAAAGAAGAAGGAAAGGACTTTCCTGAAACTGCACAAACTGGCAAGTTCCAGATGGGTGCACCGCAGAATCCTCCTGGTTTTGACTCGGAACTTGTGGGCATGAAGCTAAATGAGGAGAAGGAATTTAACTTCCGTTATCCTGATAATTTTCCAGCCTCTCCGGAATCCGCAGGGAAACTTTTTATCTACCAAGTAAAAGTGACTGCACTTTATCGGGTAACATACCCAGAGATTGGAGATGATTTTGCCTCAGAGGTAGATGGTTCTGCCAGCTTGCAAGAGTTAAAGGATAAAACTAAAAAACAACTTGAAGAATTATTTAACAATGCCCTTAAGAAAAAGGCGATTGATGAAGCCTATGCGGAGATCTTAAAGGATTCTAAGTTTTTGATTCCAGAATCTCTCATCCGTGAAGAAACGGATGGTGTATTTCATAATTTCATCCACGAATTTCGCCTTCCCCATACAACTCTCCCAGAATACGCCAAAAAATTGGGGAAAGAAGAATCTGAAGTGCGAGAAAGTTTTGCAAAGGCGGCTGAAAAACGCATCCAAACCTATCTACTGAAGCACAAAATAGGGGAAGACAACAAACTTACGGTCACGGAAGACGAAATCCGACAAGGTTTCGAAAAAGAAGCTAATACCCAAGGTATTTCTGCCGAATCCCTCTTAAAAGAAGTCCAAAAACAAAAGGCGGAAACCTTTTACCGAGACAAATTCCTGTTTGATAAAATCGACGAGTTTGTTTATGGTGAGGTAGATAAGAAATCTCCCAAATCGGTTTCCACCGAAGAAGCAGAGAAGTTACTTAGCGGGAAAGAGTAAACATGTCAACATTAATGCCTTATGTGATTGAACAAACAAGTCGGGGAGAACGTCAGTATGATATTTTCTCAAGACTTCTCAAAGATCGGATCATTTTTCTTGGTTCCGCCATTGACGAGGCATATGCCAATGTCATTTCGGCCCAGCTCCTCTTTTTGGAAGCGGAAAACCCTGACCGTGATATCTATCTCTATATCAATAGCCCTGGCGGTTATGTTAGTTCTGGGATGGCTATTTATGATACCATGCAACTCATCAAACCAGAAGTGAGAACACTTTGTATCGGCCAAGCATCTTCCATGGCGGCACTTTTACTTGCGGGTGGTGCCAAAGGCAAACGCTCAGCTCTTCCAAATTCTAGGATCATGCTCCACCAACCGTATGGCGGTGCAGGGGGACAAGCCTCTGATATCGAAATTTCAGCCAGAGAAATAGTTAAGATTAAGGACAAATTGATCGACCTTTATGGTAAACATACTGGAAAATCGTCCGAGCAGATCAAAAAAGACACTGAGCGCAATTTGTATATGAGCGCGGAAGAAGCCAAAGAATACGGCATCATTGACAATGTGATCCAAGAACGCAAACAGATGCAAGCCTGAAGGGGGCAATATGACCAAACGACCTACGAGCACTACCAATTCCCGTGAAAAACTACATTGTTCCTTTTGCGGAAAGGCTCAGGATGAAGTTCGTAGACTCGTGGCAGGTCCTGGTGTTTATATTTGTGATGAATGCATTTCCTTATGCAATGAAATCATCGCCGAAGAACCGCAAGGCGGCGAAAAGACCGCCATTGTTGGTGAAATTCCAAAACCTCTCGAAATTAAAAAGATTTTAGATCAGTACGTCATTGGACAAGAACAAGCTAAAAAAGCCCTGTCTGTTGCTGTTTACAATCATTACAAGCGAATTTTCCATAACGATCGTAAGGCGGGAGATGTTGAATTAGAAAAATCTAATATCATGCTCATCGGTCCAACTGGATCAGGAAAAACACTTCTTGCACAAACCTTGGCACGTATCCTAAAAGTTCCATTCGCCATTGTGGATGCAACAGCTCTTACCGAAGCTGGATATGTAGGTGAGGACGTGGAGAATATCATCCTTAAACTCATCCAGAACTCTGATAATGATGTAAAAAGAGCGGAGATGGGGATCATCTACATAGACGAAATAGACAAAATTTCGCGAAAATCTGATTCAGCTTCCATCACAAGAGACGTGTCAGGTGAAGGTGTCCAACAAGCACTATTAAAAATAATTGAAGGAACTGTTGCGAATGTGCCACCTCAAGGTGGTAGAAAACACCCTCACCAGGAATACATCCCTGTAGAAACAAAAAACATCCTGTTTATCTGCGGGGGAGCTTTTGTTGGACTGGATCAAATCATCAAACAACGAGTAGGCGTAAAATCAATTGGTTTTCATTCAGGAGAAGCAGTAAATGAAATGGGCCAAATCATAGAAACTTCTGATAATTTGGTTCACCATGTGATTCCAGATGATCTTATGAAATTTGGCTTGATTCCAGAATTTATCGGTAGGTTGCCAATCGTCGCTACCTTGGACGAACTGACTGTAGAATCTTTGAAATCCATCTTTACGGAACCGAAAAATTCTCTTTTGAAACAATACCAAAAGATGTTCGATATAGAAAATGTAAAACTCAAGTTTACGGAAGGTGCCATTGAAGCCATTGCTGAAACTGCAATCAAAAGAGAAAGCGGCGCAAGAGGGTTACGTGCCATTGTGGAAGACATCATGATGGACCTCATGTTCCAAATTCCTTCCCGAAAAGATGTCTTAGAAGTAATTTTGACAGAAGACACCGTCGTAAAAAATGAACCACCGATCACAATTTTAAAAGGCGATATTGAGAAGATTGCTTAAAGCGACTTCTCAATATCTTCCATCATTTTTTTTTAATCAAATCATTGAATATAAATTCAAAACTTGATGTAATTAATTTAGCACAGTGGACTCATGAATTTATTGACTTTCAATTATTGTTCTCCAAGTATTGAGAACTCTATCAAGAAGGAATGTAAGTATCAATACGAATCATGAAAAACATTGACATACTTCTTGCAGAAGATGACCAACCAGTCAAAAATTTTTTAACGAAAGCCTTGGTAGCCGCAGGTTTCAATGTGGTCGCTACGAGTAATGGACTCGAGGCTTGGGAAGAATTCCAGAAACGTTCATTTTCTCTTGTCCTTACGGATCTTGATATGCCGGTTCTTCGTGGTGAGGAATTGATCGATAAAATCCAAGGTTTGGAATCTCCTCTTTCTCCTTTGATTGTAGTGCTTACAAGTCAAAACGAACCGGAACATATTATACAAATAATGAAAAAGGGTGTATTTGATTATTTGATCAAACCAGCCGAGGTTTCCCAGATCATTTTAAAAATGAATCACGCTGCAAAAAGTTACGATTTGAGCAGAATGCGTTACGTTCTGGAAAGTGAAAAGGAACTCCGTTTACAAGAGCAGCTAAATTGGATCAAATATAAAAATGAAATTTCGAATCAAGATGCCAAGTCGTTTCGAGATAATATCGTAACGAATATGCGCCACAACCTTGGACAGAGTGGTGGTTTCGGAAATTTGATGGCGTTGCTAGGTTTAGTTCAGAATGAAGCGACGGCTGATGGAAATTTTTATAAAATTGAAAAAGATATTTTTGAATTGCTTAAAGAAAATGTGAACATGATAGATAAAACATTTTCTTCTTTAGAAAATATTTCTCGTATCTCGGAATCGAGCCTAGACTTGGAAAAATTATCAGCGCATGATATTTATTCGCAAATCAAACAAACGGTAAACTCGACAACTGAAATATCGGATATCCAATCCAATAAAATTGTTTTTGGTGACGTGCGAGAATCCTATTTCGGATATATGATTTTAATGAATCTTGAAGCGTTAAAAAAAATAATTTCTGAAGTGATACTCAATGCTTGTAAATTTTCAGAATCAGCTTCAAAAATATTTTTTCTATTTCGTATCCAGGATAAAAAGTTTTTTATTTCGATCGTGAACGAACCAAAACAAAATACTGAAATCATTGGTGTTCCTTTGGAATATAGTAATTTGGTTTTTGAGCCATTTTTTAGAATCAATAAATTCGTTTTTGAAAAATATCCGAGTCTTGATATAGGACTTGGATTAACAATGGTAAAAGAACTCGTTAAAAAGATGAACGGAGATGTTTCTATATTGAACTTAAAAGAGTTCATAGATCTTGATTCCAATTCAATTAAAGTTCGATTAGAATTAGAATTCCCGATTCTTACTTAGTCCCGAAACAAGACATGAATGTAAACCCTTGTGATGTTGAACCTATACATCTAATCAATGACCTTCAGGATTTCGGATTGCTCGTCATATTATCGAAAGAAAATATGAATGTCATTGCGGTTGGTGAGAATTGCGAAGAATATTTAGGTCAGCCTGCATCTTCCGTCTTCCATCAACACATAGATATTTATTTCCCCGAATTACAGCACCATTTTGAAAATCTAAATGAGAAGTTAGCGAAAGTTAAAAATAATGTATTATCAATTAGTTTTCTCAGGGAACAAAACTATTACTTCGTCAATATTCGAGAAGTTGACAATTTTATTTTATTAGAAATCGAAATCGAGCCGAATCGCGAATCGATACCTATCTTCCGTGAACTTAATAATTATATGGCGGCAATGATTGCCGAAAAAGAGTTAAACTCTATTTTTTCGATTTCTGTAGACACCATTCAGAATTTAGCTGATTTTGATCGAGTTGTTTTGTATCGCTTCAAGAATGATTATTCCGGGGAAGTCGTATCTGAAGCCAAGAAGGATGGCATTGAATCGTTGTTAGGATATCATTTTCCTGCAAATGATATACCACTCCCAGCTCGTAAAATGTTTGAAAATAATCCGATACGAGTTGTGAATCGAATCGTATCTCGTCAGCTCAAGTTACTTCGAATTCAGAAATTTCAAAATTATGCCTTCAACTTAGGTGGAGCGGGTTTACGTGCACCTCACACAAATCATATAGAATACTTAACGAATATGGGTATTGATACTTCGATATCCATATCCTTGGTTTGTGAAGGAAAACTTTGGGGATTATTCATTTGTCATAACGTAAAGGAAAAAGTTCCAAGCCCTTCTATCAAAAATTCATTGGCTCTTTATGCGAATATCGTTTCGATACAAATCGATCTACTTATCCGAAATCAGATTACAAATTCAACTTTAGAATTGGAAACAATATTGTTGCGTTTGATCGGGAGATTGAACGATGATTCGTTAGGTGAAATACCAGATATTTTTACCCAAGAATCAGTAAACATCTGCAAGTCGATGGATGCAGATGGATTTTTATATCGTTGGAACGGAATAATTTATAGATACGGGGATATTCCGAAAGAAGAACTCGTTGATAGAATTCTTTCGTATATAGACAAAGAGTCACCCAATACTATCTTTTCGACGGATCACCTGGTTTCCATTCCGGATTTTGCCTCTGAAGAGTTTTTCGTTTTCCCTGGTATTGTTTCGGTCCCTATTTCTTTTGAGGGTGGGAACCTTTTCCTTTGGTTTCGTAAAGAGATGCAGAAAACAATTCATTGGCGCGGGAATCCAGATGAAAAATTTTTAAATGCAGGTCGACAAGTTTCGCCTCGAAAATCCTTTGAAAATTATATACAGGCGGTAAAAGGAAAATCCCAACCTTGGTCACACCCGAAACTTCAAGCACTTGAAAATTTTCTTGGCATAAGAGAAATCATCGAAAAGAAAATGATTCGTGAAGATTTAGCGAAGACACTTCAAAAAGTCAAAGATTCTGAAGATGAGCTGAGATCTTTGAACATTACGAAAGATAAATTCTTTTCGATCATCTCACATAATTTGCGTTCTCCGTTTTCTGGACTTCTTGGTATGTCAGATTTATTGATTTCAGCAGTTTCAAAAAAGGAAAATTTTAGCTTCGAAGAAATTGAGGAATATGCCCGTTATATCAGGACCAGTTCACTTCAAGCATTCGAGTTAGTTAAGAATCTTTTTGAGTGGGGAAGAATTCAAACAGGTAAGGCTTCAATCCAAATGTCTGTTTTCAGTATCAATAATTTGTTGGATGAAATTTGTTATAATCTTTCGACTAGATTTAACGAAAAAAAAATCAATTTCAAGTTAGATCAGAGTAAAATTATAGAGATTAAGAGCGACTATACCTTGTTATCTTCTGTGATAACTCATGTTTTAACTAATGCGATTAAATATTCCAATGTAGGAAAAGATATTTTATGTAAGATATTTCTTGAAGGTGAACATTGTATTCTTGAAATCAGTGACTTTGGGATAGGTATAAGTCCTGCTGACCAGGAAAAATTATTCAAAATCGAAAGTAAATTTTTAAATCCAGGTACGAAAGGCGAAACAGGAACTGGACTAGGGCTCATTATTTCAAAAGAACACTTAAGAATGTTAGGTGGAGATTTGGCTATTGATAGTAATAAAGGAGTTGGAACAACAGTTCGTATTAAATTGCCATTGTCAGTTTAACGTGTGCGCCTGACCACAATAATGCTCAAATTATCCATTGGATGGAGAAGATTACGTTCTTTACCGAGCGTTGTCATTTTTTTTGCGATCGCAAGTAACATTTCCCTGGAAGATTTTGGATCCATGTCGAGTAAATAGTCCACAAATTCTTCCATAATTTCAAAAGAAGTTAAGCTGAATTCTTTTAGCGTCCGGTCTGTTCCCCAGATTAAAAAATCACCGATACCAATATCATCTGCTATTGAAAATTCATGATTATGAAGTGCATGCCAGGAGTCATCTCCCGTTCCCTCGATGACTTGGATTCCGTGTTTGGAGAATTGGAAAATTGGCATGTCCATAAAATGTAAAAAATGAAGTTTGTCTTTTTCTTCGCCTAATCCAAATAAACTGATTTTTAAAAGATTTAAGCTTAATCCATGGAGTCCCGATTCAATTTTTTCCATGACTTGTATAGTTGTTTTATCTGTATTTAAAAAGGAATTGATTAGACCGTGAATATATAGCTTTTGAGCTGACTCGGTGATCCCAGTCTCAACGAACCCGGCTAAAACTCCAACAAATCCATCCTTCGTTTTTATAATTTGAATATAATCCGAGTTAGCTGTTCGAACAAGGCTTGGGAAAATGGAGATATCCCAACCGATTATTTTTTGCAAAGTCATATCAGGCATTAATTTGCTAATGAGTAGGGAACGTCCTTCTTCCCATTGGCCTTTTGTTGCCTGAACTTGGAAGGAAGTTGAATTTTGTGTTTGGAGAAGGGATACCTTTAGCGTTTTTAAAAAATCTGCTTCCTCCGAACTATCTGTATCTTCTTCTGAATTTAAATCTAAGTCTTGGATTTCGGATGCAGCATGTTTAAAAATATTATATATGTAGCCTAATAGAAAATAGGTGAATCCTCCGATAAGTCCAGAAAACACCAATGAAACATACAAACCTAATAATTTAAAAGTGAGTGTGTTTTTACCTGCTGGATTTTGAAAATGGGAAAAAGCAAACTCCGTCAATAGAAAGTGTAATAAAAATAATATAAAGGAAAGTAAACCGACGATGATAGGAATTTTGATTCGAATGCGTAGATTTCGAAGAGTCATCTTTAGTCAGCTTTTTCCATTAACATCATAATAAAGGCTGATAAAAAAAATAAAAAAGTTAAAGGCAAAAGAAGCATCATCATTGAAAATACATCGGGCCCTGGGGACAATACTGCGGAGACGACTGCAATGATTAGAACACTTTCTCTCCATCTATAAAATAAAAATTTCGATGATAAGATACCTAAACGTCCTAGTAAAATCAGTACGATGGGCAACTGGAAAGAAGCCCCGAATACAAGATGAAGATTAAAAAACAAATCATAATATTCATCGATAGGCAAATATGGATCAATCCCATCTGGTCTAAGTACAACCAAAAATACGCGGAGAAAACCTTCAAAGACAGTGAACCAGCAGAGTGCAAGGCCTGACCAGAAAAGCAGGGTCGAAAATATAATGATAAATTTTCCCCATCTTTCCGTTTTTTTATCTACTGCGGGTACAATAAAACCCCATAATATATAAAGCAATATGGGTAGAGCAACTAACACAGACAATAAAAATGATGTTTTCAGATATATTATGAATGGTGCCATCAGCTGAATCTGAAAGAAATGAGCATTAGGGCCTAACACTTTGCGATATGGTGAGATGAGTAAGCTATGAATTTCACTTCCAAAGTAGAGTGTAATGACCATAAACACAAACACAACAATCATCGAATAAATGAGTCTTTGGCGAAGCTCTTCTAAGTGTTCGCCAAGGGTCATAAATTTTTCCCTGGGTTCTGAATGTTCGGGAAGAGGTAAAGGTTTTGTTTTTTTAGGAGAGGCCAATTCGAAAAATTAAGCTTTCTTTTTTTTGTTTTTGGAGGCTTCTTTTTCCACTACAGGTTCATTTTGTGGAAGCGAGTTTGAGATTTCTTCGTCTGGGCCACCCATAAGCGATTTTCGAAATTCTTTGATTCCTGAGCCTAGGTCTTTTGCAAGGGAGGGAAGTCGTTTGCCCCCAAAAAAGAGTAGTGCCAAAAAAACGATTAGTGCGATTTCCCAAGGACCAAGATTGAAAAATGCAAGCGGTGGAATGAATGTGATAGGAATTTGGATCATATTTTCCTCTTTGGAACAATATCTATGCACATGAACCTGGAAGCAAGCGGAATGATGGAATTCTTTGAACTCTTACCAGAGGTCTGCTCTGGAGGCGTATATCTGTTTGAAACTAAAACAAATTTATTTTTATATACGAATCCCTTTTTCCGGTCGGTTTTTTTTCGCTCGGCCCAAAAATCAGAATTTTTTGTCGAAGACCTCGGTGCCTTTGTCCATCCCGAAGACCAAAATAATTGGAAATCAGAAGTTCAAAGAATAGATGAGTTAAAAATAAATCAGAAGAGAGATGTCACGTTTCGTTTTTTATTGCCAGAACAAACTCATGTTAAATGGTTCCAATTCAGTGAACGGGTCGTAAAGATTTCAGCCTTAAGTACGGAACCTTTGGTCATCGGTTTTTTGTATGACGTGACGAATGAAAAAGTAACGGAAGAAAATGTCCAAGAACAAATTAAGCTATTTTTAGGCCTTTTTGAAAATGCATCGATCGGAATGGCGTTGCAAGATTGGGAAGGAGGTTATTTTCGAATTAATCGTCGTTTCACGGAAATCACTGGTTATACGATCAAAGATTTAACAAACTTAAACTTGAAACGAGTCCGAGGAGACTCACTCTCCCTGAGCGAATTGGCATATTTTACGATCATTGGCGATAGCTTAGAAGTTGGAGAGGCAACACTTACCAGAAAAGACGGCAGAAACATTAATATCTATCGCAGAACCAGTACATTCAGAAATTCGGAAGGAAAACCAGATTTTTACTATGTGTTGTTAGATGATCTTACGGAAAAGAAAAGAGTCGAGTCATATCTACTTCATTCCCAAAAGATGGAGACAATAGGAACACTGGCCGCTAATCTTGCGCATGATTTGAATAATTATCTTCAGCCCATTCATGTTTTCTCACAGCTCGGAAATGAAATTTTACAAAACACCCAACGAAATTCCTGGGATCCAAATAAACTAACAGAATATTTTCAAAAGATAGGACAGGCAGCTGACAGCGCAAGGTCGATGATCCATAAAATTCTTCGGTTTTCAAAAAGTAAGGAAGCCGAAGTCATTTCAGTTGTCGATGTTTCTGAAATCATTCAATCATCTATTCCCATATTGGTAGCCGAAGCACCGAAACATGTAGAACTCGAGTTTTTTTTCGCGGAAGAACAAATGTCTGTTAAGCTAGATCCGGTTCGATTTTCAAAAATATTAGGTGAATTTATTTCCGGATCAGTTTTTACATGGAATACGAATCAGGTAGGAACCGTTGAAATCAATGCTAAAAATATTCTAGTTGAAAATCAGAAAAAGATTCTCGTTCAGGTGGAAATCATAGGAATTCATTCCATAGATTCCTCCATCTTGGAAGAATTTCAAAATTCATTGTTCGAAGAAGATGAATCAAAGTGGTCAGGTTTGCATCTTATCAAACGTTACATTCAAAACTGGGGAGGAATACTCCAAATCGAAAGGTTTGGCGAAACATCAGTGATTGTGTCGTTTATCCTTCCTCCTTCAGAAACGGAACAACCAAATGTTACACGACCCTTAGGCAGCCTTTCGAAAACGAATGAAATTTGGGATCGATTATCGGAAAAAAATTTTTGGATCGTAGAAGATGATGATCCCTCCCGTGAAGCTTTGGCTCTCGTATTATCCTTAAAAAATATCAAAGCCGTAAGTTTTGACTCTGCGACTAGTGCATTACAAGAGTTAAAATTCCAAAAACCTGACTTTGTGATTTCTGATTATCGAATGAAAGATTTGAATGGACTTTCCCTCATACGAAAACTAAGAGAATCGAATCAAGATTTAGTCGCAGTGTTATATACGGGGAATATCGAAGGACTTGATGTAGAATTGCTCAGCACCGAATGGATATTGGTTCGTTCAAAACCAATATCCATTGATGAACTTTATGAATCGATCTTACTTTCCTTTGGTTTTCTTTGAAGAAGGTTTACTTGGTTCTACTCCTGTGGTAGCCGTTATAAATTGGACCATCTCTTTAAATAATAATGGTTTGTCTACCTTGGCAAATCGAGACAATAAAACGTGGTCTCCATTTTCTACTTTGACTGCTTTGTTTAAGGAATGATGATTCGGCGCCTGTTGGATTTTGTCAAACGCGGTTAACATTGCTTTAACGGATGCCGATCTGTCCTGCATGGATTCTGATTTATAAAAATAAAATAGCAAAACAGGATCTTCAATTTTCGATAATGAATTCTCTTTTTCTACAAATCTTTTTAAGTCCATGATATTCTGAATCGCGTCGTAGTATTGGTCCTTATACCAATAATTATATGATTCGTTTTTAGAATCTTGTTCATTAGATTTTCTAATTTCTCCCATCACCATATGGATAAATGATTTTCCCCAAGAAAATTTGAATACGTTGGCGGTGGGATCCGGGAATTCATAAAACGGAGATGCTAGAATAACGGCCGCTATCTTATCAGGATGTTTTGCTGCTAGATAAGTAGAAATCAGTCCTCCCATACTCGTGCCTATTAAAACCACTTTTTCACCTAACTGTGTTGACATGAGAAGTGCCGTTTCTGCATCTTCGAGATATCGGGTGAAAGGAGTATTTTTATGGTCTTCAACATTTGTTCCGTGACCGGGCAGACGCACATAATAGAGGTTTGACTGGAAAGTTTCTGCTACCTGATTGACAACGTCTTCGCCTTCCATCCGACTAGCACCGAAACCATGTATGTACAATATAGCAATAGGAGTTTTTGCCTCATTGTATCGAATCAGTTTTTCCTCGTTATCAGGTCGTGTGTTTTCCTTTTTGCTAATCTCCAATTCCTTATTGTAGTACTCGTCAAAATTGCCGAAGGTTTCAGTTTGGTTGTAAGTGTAATCTGGGATTTGCCATTTATAGGTCGATACCAGAAAGGAAGTGAGGACGAGGAGTAAGGCCAAAAGCCACTTGCCGAAAATTTTCATAATGGTTCTCTTAAAACAAAAGATAAATTATACAAATGGGTCAATTCTGCTTCTATTTCAAGCATATTTGTTTTTTTCTTGCGCCCATGAACAGAGTCAGTTTGAAATTCGTGTGCAGCCAGAGATGGTTGCTTCGTCCGCAGCATATGGAAATCTTTGGATTGATTCTAAAGAAGAAAAAACTTTGACCGAAATCCAGTGTACAGGATATACCACCGTAGAGTGGCATAAATCGTCATCAGATGCAAGAGGAATCATGCGGATGCGCAAGGTGCCCTTTCCCATCACTCTCAAACAAAATCAAATGTATTCCTTTGTAAAAGGTGGGGACCATTTGATGCTTCTTGGAAAAAAGCAGCCGATCAAGGAAGGTGACCAGTTAGGTCTGACTTTTATTTTTTCTGATCTGTCAAAAATACAATTATTCGCTAAGGTGGTCAAATGAAGCTCTTCAGAATTTTCCTATTTTTATTCTGTACCATCGGATGTTTGAGTGGTTGCACTAAAAAAGTCGATTTCGGTGCTCCACTTCCGATTGGCGGGGATTTTTCGTTTCCTGATAAAACCGGGAATCTTGTTTCGCTTCAAAACTTTCGGGAACCCGTTTTACTGGTGTTTTTCGGTTATACACAATGCCCCGATTTTTGTCCTAATACGTTATCAAAAATAAAAAATACGCTCACCTTATTGCCCGATGAAAAAAAAGAAAGCTTTAGGACAATTTTTATCTCTATAGATCCGACAAGAGATTCAGGTGAAGTTGTCCAAAAGTATATAAACTTTTATTTAAAAAATGCGAGTGGCTTTGTTTTTCCGGAACTAACCACAGCTAAACTCGTGAAACAATATGCAGCCTATGTGGAAAAACCAAAGGACAGCTCCACGATCGATCATTCTACTTATGTCTATGTTCTTGACAAAGACCGTAAAACAAGAGTTTTGCTAAAATCAAATGATTCTGCAGAACATTTCGCAGAAATCATTTTGAGTTTAAGCAGCGATTCCATTTAAGCGCAAAAGTGCCTCAACATCAGGGTCTTTTCCGTAAAAGTTTTTAAAGAGAGTCATCGCTGATTGTGAGCCACCTTTTTCTAAAACCATGGTTCTAAATTTATCCGATAGTTCAGAGGAAAAAATACCTTCATCGACAAACTTATAAAATGCGTTCGCTGAAAGCAATTCGGCCCATTTATAGGAATAATAGCCCGCTGCATATCCGCCAGAAAATATATGAGAAAATGCATTTTGGAATTTATTATAGTTAGGTGGTGAAATAACGGCAACCTCTTTGCGTACTTCATCTAAAATTTTCTGAACTTCTTCTTCGTTTGGTGAACCTTGGTGTATGAGCATATCAAATATCGCGAATTCTAATTGTCTCACTACTCCCAAGGCAGATTGGAAATTTTTTGCCTTTACCATCGTATCGATATACTCACTTGGAATCATTTCCTTGGTTTGATAGTGTTTTGCAAAAAGCGCTAAAACTTTCGGCTCGTACACAAAATTTTCTAAAAACTGAGACGGAAATTCAACGGCATCCCACTCCACCCCATTAACGCCACTTACAAAAGCTTCTTCGACCTTTGATAACAAATGGTGAAGGGCATGTCCAAGTTCATGGAAAAGAGTTACCACATCACTTGGTTTCAGAAGAGATGGCAAGTCTTTTGAAGCAATCGGAAAATTACCAATCACAAAGGCGATGGGGAGTGTTTCCTTGCCCAACTCATCCACGTAATGTGGTCGCCAATTGTGCATCCATGCCCCGCCTTTTTTCTCTTTGCGAGCCTCCAGATCTAAATAGAGCCTTGCACAAACTTTGTTTTTGATTACAATCTCGTAACATAGAACAGACGGATGCCAGATTCTAGTTTTGATCTCTCTAAATTGTATTCCAAGTAGTGATTCTAGAAATATAAACATCCCGTTCACCACAGAATCTTTTTGAAGATAAGGGCGATACTTTTCTTCTTCGTATTGAAAAGATGCCATTTTCAATTTTTCGCTATAATATATGACATCATGTGGTTTAAGGTCTTCTAATCCGTCTTGTTTTGCAAAGTTTTTTAAGGTTTCGAATTCTTTTAATGCAATAGGTTTGGCTTTTTTAGAAAGCTCTCTTAAAAAATTTAACACTTGTTCAGGTGACTCTGCTACTTTCGTGGCTAAACTTAAATTGGCAAAAGACTTGAATCCGAGTATTTCAGCTTCCTCTTGCCGAAGTCTTAAAATCTCTTCTAAAATTTTACCGTTTTCAGGTGCTTTGGTAGTGGATGCTCTATATAAAATCTCTCGTTTTTCTCTGTTAGGTCCATATGTCATATAGGCAATGTAACTCGGATATTGAAGTGTGAATTTATAACGACCATCTTCTGTTTTTGCCTGGACCAATTCTCCTTCTGGCATACCTAACACATCTTCAGGTCCTAAAATCATTTCAAATGCATTTGTTGCATTTAAAACATTCTGCGAAAACTGATTGGACAAATCAGAGAGACGAATCCGAATTTTTTTAAATGCTTCTTTTTTTTCCTGGTCGAGTCCAACCCCTGACAATTTAAAATCTCTGATTTCATTTTTAAGAACCTGTTTCTGTTCGGAAGTCATTGAAGAATCTGTGGACTCAATTTTTAAAAGAGTATTATAGATTTTTTCATTTTGACCAAGGTTCGTATAATATTCTGTTAGTTTCGGTAAAATATTCGCATAGATGGTTTGTGATTCTTCGCTATTTTTAACTGAATTTAGATGTGAAATTTCTGTGCTAAGATCGGAAAGAATTGTGTGAATCGATTGGTAAGGTTTTAAAAAGTTTGCAAAAGTATAATTTGTTTGGTTCAGCAAATCTTCAATAATTTTTATATTGGATTCCATTTGTCTTAATATGGCAGTTTCTTTTTGTTTTAAGTTGTCTTCGATAAATTCGGGGAACATAGTAACCTCAAGTTTTAGACTGGCAATTTTTAGTTAATTCTACATGCTTTTCCGTAGGGTACCCCTTCGCAATGGAAAAAGAAAAAATCGTCTTCTTTGATGGTGTCTGTAATTTGTGTATTGGTTCGGTACAATTTTTATTGAGATTCAATCGAAGCAAAAGTTTAACTTTCGCCTCACTCCAGTCAGAATATTTTCAGAGAAAATTTCCAAATTTTTCAGGCGAATTTAATAGCATTCTCTACTATAAAGATGGAGTCTTAAAAGCCAACTCTACAGCTGTCTTAGAAATTTGCCGAGAACTGGTATTTCCATTTTCTATGGGAAGCGGATTTTTAATTTTGCCTGTTTCCTTTCGCGATTTTTTTTATAGATGGATCGCTACTCATCGTTACTCGATCTTCGGAAAAAGAGAGGTCTGCTACCTTCCGACAGAAGAATTGACCTCTCGTTTCTTAAATTAGTTTCTAATCGAAAGTTTATTCACCTCGTTTGATGATCATAAGCGAAATGGATTTGTTCCGATCATATGCGAAAATCGATCTTTCATTTTCTATGACTTTAGACTTCAAACCGAAATGGGTTAATAACATCAAAGTTTCTGGATCAATCAACATATAACTATCTTTAGGTATATTTTTGTAGTCTTGGATATCCTTTAAGACGATCAGTTCGTTTTTTAGATAAAAAGCCAAACTGGGTATGGCATAATTTTTTAGAACATAGACGGGTTTGTCACCCGATATTGACTGGTTCCATTCGAAGGCTATCTTTTGGGAGTCAGCTCGGTATGGATTTAGAAGTGGTGCCACAAACAGATGTATAACGAAAGTTGTTAAAACTGCTACCATCAAAATTATTTTTTTAATAAGGATTTGTTGGGATTCTGAATGGCATTTTGCGATGAGGATCGCAAAAACAGGATAAGCTGCCAGTGGGTAAGAGGGCAATTTACTCATAAGAAATTCATAGAAGACCCACCCAAAAAATAAACTAGAGAGTAAAAAAATATTTTCCGTTGTTATTGTTTCGGTTTTTTTAAAGAGATAGTTTTTTAAGTCCAAAATCATTAGATATATTTTTTTAAATACAGCGGGCAGAAAAAATGACCAAGGGAAAAGGGTTAAAAAAAATAAAACGAGATAAATCCCGGGAGGACCACTCTGACCGAATACGGGATCGGAGGCTCTTCGTAAGATATACCAGTCGATCATCCATCTGATCATTTCTCCATTTGTCTTTTGCCAAGCTAAGTAACCCCAGTAGAACAGAGGTAAGATGGAAATCGGTAGAAAAAACCACGGTTTTAATTTTAAGACCTTGGTTCGAGTGATTGAAAAAAATAAACAAACAAAACAAATGCCGCCTAAAAAAATAAAAATAGGTGGGCCTTTTGTTAGGGCACCGAGTGCAATCGCCAGCCAAAACAAACACACCCAGAAAAAATTTGATTCAGATTTTGGTAGCAGGATTTTTACAAGTGCTAATAATCCTAAAGTTTGGCAGAAGGTGAGAAGGCCATCCACAAGCGCAATTTTACCATTTAACGGGAAATAAATGGAGCTAGCCAAAATCACAAACGATATCTCCGCAATTTTTTTATCAAATATGTGTTTTGCGATCCAATAGGTCATTAGGCAAGATAAAGTGATCCACAAGGCTGGGAAAATTCGAAGAGAAAATTCACTGATTCCAAAAACGGAAAAAGAAAAGGCAGTTATCCATAAGTGGAGCGGTGGTTTTTTGTGCGGCTCGGAAAAGGGAAAATCTTGTGTGATCCAATCGCCTGTTTGTAACATCCGTTTCGCAAATCCCGCATACGCAGCTTCATCTTGGTCGTAAAGGGGGCTCGCATTATAACTGAGTAAAAAAAGGAAAAAAAATATGGAGAGAAGATAGATCGAGGGGATTTTTTTTATCAAATTCACAGACCAAAAATCAGCGTTCGGTTATTTCTGGAAATCAGAATCCGTCTATTGAATTGTTTCAATTTTGTAATACAAATGGAATCATTTTGGAACTTAAATTTCGTATCTTTTTTTTATGCTTTTGACGTTTCCAGACTCGCCGCAACCGATCTTGAACCCTTCTAAGATAAAACGTAAGGGCATCCGTTCCGTTTTGATTTGGCTTCTTTTCTTATTTGGTCTTATACTAATATACCAGCTAGTTGTAGTTAGTTTTTTTCGGGTTGAAAGTGGATTTGTAAAGAATGAGTTCAATGGGAATAAATTTATAAATCCGTATCAAAATCAAAATTGGAAGGACTCTTCGGAAAAGATCGCCTTGCACTTGCATTCTGATGAGATTTGGTATACGCCCGAAAGACATTCGAAACAGGACATAGAGACTGTTTATAAGTCCAATGGATATTCCTTACTGGGTTTTACGGATTACGACAAAATACCAACAAACAACGAGGTACTTTCTGGATATGAATGGGGTCGTAACATTCGAAAACGCCATGCCGTTATCATTGGAGCAAAAGAAACAACATCCGATTTTTTCCCGTTTTATGCGAGTTATGAAAATGTAAGTTGGACGTTTCAAAAAATGAGAGAGGCAGGTGGTTATGTCATTGTCCCTCATCCAAAACTGAACCATACCTATAAAAAAGAGGACCTACTCCAGATTCAGAATTACAATGCTATTGAAGTATATTCTCCGTTTGGTGATGATCCTAAAATTTTAGATTCCTTATTATCTCTTGGAAGAAAAGTTCACTGTATGGCATCAGATGACCTACATTATCTGCCCGAGTCTATCATCAAAAAACTCAACCAACCCACCTGGAAAGACATCTTGCAGACTGTGATGTTCCAGAGAAAAAGGGAAGGGGAAAGTTTAAAACGTTTTATAGCCACAGCAGGTGGAGAAAAACAGCCCAACTTGGTAAAAACAGATCTTACAAATGGTGCCTTTTATTGTATCAAAAAACATTTTAGAGAAGCGGATGATCCTAAACTACCAAACATAAAAATCGACGAACAAGGGTTTGTAAAATTAGAATCTAATGAGCGTTATTTGGAGATTAGGTGGATCGGGGCAAACGGAGAAATCAAAAAAGTTGACCCAGATACGAACAAAGCCTCTTTTCAGTTTTCGGAAAACGATCCGTATATACGTCTAGAAATCTTAGGTTTAACTGGTTCAATTCTTTCCAATGCGATTTACCGAACAGAATGATAAAATCAAATCCCTGATTTAAAATTAAGTTTATCGCCTTCTGTACCTGTTAGGCTATCCAAAAAGTTTTTACTCGTAAACTCATAATTTCTTGCGGCTGGTTTTCCGGAAGCAAGTGTACTTGTAGAATCAATCCCCGTGCGACTGAAGGCTTCATCTACAGACATAAAATCTGCTCCGCCAACATTCGGACTTGGGTAAGAGGAAGGAACTTCCGAAGTTGAAAGTCCATCTCTTACAAAACCATTTACATCAAAAATGCCGTAGGACAACTTAGCACCTGAGATGGAGGCTGAAAGATTGCAGATGGTTTCTGGAAAAATGGTATTCCCGGTAAGGGGTGAGATACTCGCCTTGGCAGTTGTAAGAAACGGGCTATCAAATTTTTGCATATAGGCAAGGCCGTAATAAATTTGATCAGAACCCCCACAAACACTCTTTAGGTTGTTTAGATTTGTGGTTTGGCTCGGACTTATGGCAATGAGTTTGCTAAATTTTAGGCGTACAACGGAACGAAAACACAACTGTTTTCCCGAATCTACCTCAGTTAGAACAACTCTACCAATATCACTTGGCCAGGTTGCATTTTCAGGCCCATTTTTCCATGTATAAGCTTGGAACTTGGTTCCATAACTTGATTCATTGGCAGTATAACTTTCGGTGATGACACTACCCACATTGGCAAATTGACTAGAATTAAAATCACCTAATCTATAGTAGATGAGTGCCCCATCATTTCCGAGTAGTGTATTCGGGTCATCAAAAAATAATTGTAAACTAGGTGTGGAATTGCCCGTTTTCGTAATTTCAACGAACTGATTGAATGCTTTGGTGCCAGTATAGGCAGAAGACGTGATCCCTGTGATGGGCGTTGCCTGCTGGTTCAATCTTAAGCGGATCGTCACGCTCCCCAGACCATCTAAGTTTACATTACTAAATGTTTGGGTGACTGGATTCGAATTGGTAAAGTATCCTGCTCGTTTGAGACCTGCAACGAGTTGGTCCATCAGATTGGAATTTCCACGAGCCCAAGTCGCGGATTGCCTAACAAAGCCCCAGGAATTTGCATCTGCAAACATAGGTTCGGTTCCAATTTCAATCCGAATAGCGTCTGTCAGTATATTCTTATATTCGGGAACATCAGAAAAGCGTACGGTGATCCCTAAAAACAGACATAAATAAACAAACTTTTTCATTATTATTCCGCGATTCCTTTCGGGATACAAATCGTAAAACCTGACTGCGGGTTACATGCCGCAGAACTTTGGCTAAAAATGAAGCCGAAAAGTAGGAGCGAATTCCTGTCTTTATCTTTGTCAGTCTTGCGACAATAAAACAAAGTCACGGATACAAGGATAATTACCAAAAGAACCAAACGCTTCATAGGATCTAATTCTTGTTTTCTTTCGAAATTCTGTCAACTTTTTGAAAACAAATTAAGAACAAAATGATTTCCATTTTGTGGGTATTGATTCCTGGGGTGATTTTATCATGCTCTTTTGTTTCCAAGAAACGAATCGAGTTTGACAAGGAGTTCCCAAAAAGAGATAGAATGCTAAGAACGTTTCTTACAATGTCTTGGCATGTCGAGTACCTCGAATTGCTATTGAAAAATCGAAATAAAAACTATATGGCCTTCCGAAAAGTATTCTCCTTATTATGTTTCTCGTTTCACTTTCTCCTATTTTCGGGACAGTCTTTTGCGCAGTCAAAACGAAAGGGGGTCATTGAAGAAACGACTGGAACAAACGTTAAAGGGAAAAAATATGCCTTTGTTGTGGGAATCAATAGTTACGATGACCCCAATATTGGCGATTTGGACAAGGCTGAAAATGATGCAGCGGGTGTTGCAAAGGTTCTTCTGAAATATGGAAAATTTCAACAAATCCAGACATTCCTAGGCAAAAGTAAAAATCAGTCACAAAATTCCGAAGGCACTTCTAAATATTTGATCGAATCTGAATTTGACAAACTGCTCTCTGTTATGTCTCCAGATGATAGTCTTGTATTTTATTTTTCAGGACATGGAATGACCGACTATGACGAAAAAAATTATCTACTTACCTCGGATACGGATTTAAAAAGTTTAATTGGAACTTCGATTTCTGTGGATGATATGTTGGCAAGAACTAGATCAAAAGGTTTAAAAAAAGTTATCTTTATTTTGGATGCATGTCGCAATCCAGACAAAACCACACAAATTATCGGACCAAAATATTTAGTGAATGTTAGTTTTAGCGATGTGGAGCAATATGCAATTTTATACTCTACGAAACTTGGCTATTACAGTTATGAAGATGATAAATCGGCGTATGGAGTTTTTACAAAGTATCTAATTTATGGAATGGAAGGAAGAGCTGATACAAATTTTAACGCAGAGGTCACCTTTACTGAATTAGCTGATTACGTAACAAATTCCTTGAAAGATTGGTCAGCAGAGAATAAAAAAAATCAAAAACCGTATGTGAAATATTATGGAGAAAAATCAGATGATGTCACCTTTACTTTCGTAAACAATCCTGATTTTAGTATCGCAGAATTAAAAGTTTATGATCCTTATAACTCTCGTTATCTTTTTAGAAGTTTATTGTTCCCGGGATGGGGTCAATATGCGAGAGGTGAAACAACTAAGGGAAAATATATGATGTGGGGGAGTGGGTTTTTGTATGGTATGATGGCTTTTAGTTATTACCAATTACGAGAAACTAAGGAAACATATCTTTCAACTCCAGGCCTACCACCTAATAGTCAGCTAGTGGAAACTTATCTGATCAATGAATCTCTGATTTCTCAGCCTAGAAGAGAATATCAAAATTCCATAGAACAAATGGAAATGTTTGGCAATTTGTTTTTATTATACCAAATTTATAATATCGTTGATTTCTATTTTTTTAAATCCAATGCGAATGATCAAAATTTAAGCAATCAAATCCCAAATCGTGCTTTCCAGGTCTCTTATTTTAAAGAACGAGTGAATGGTTCATCGAGTTTAGTTGAGGACAAAACATATGTTTTTTTCCAAACTCAATTTTAAAATTTTACTTCTGATTTTGATTTTGAACCAGTGTTCCATCCGGGATGCCTCTTCGTCTGTTGATCCAGCCCAGAACGAATTTTTATCTCTTTCCGTTCTTTCCTCTATACTCACAGAATTTCCGTACGAAGTGAATCCTGCTCCCGGTGTTTTATCAAAAGTACCAAAAACTATAGTCTTAAAATCCATTAACGCGGCTCGTGATATTTCGAAGTCGAGTGTTGAGATCACTTTGAATGAAGTTAAATTCTCCAATTTCGAATTTCGAGTGTTAGATGGTCAAAATCTCCAGGTTGAGTTTTTAAGCGAAGATTGGCAAGGCTTACTAAAATTAAATTTTCTCATCCAAGGAGAGGGAAACACAAGAGCCCCATATCTTTTAAGTTTAAACTATACTATTGATTCTTCGAGTCCAGTTGTTAGTGTACTAAACAAAGTAGGGGAATATCCGAAATTCATTTCCGATAAATACATGGAAGTAAATTTCAACGAAAAAGTATTTGGGGCAGAAAATCCTAATAATTTTTCATTTGGCGGGAGTGCAAGTGGAACGCTTGTTGCCATAAAATCCGTACGCATTTCGGACACTTCCTATCGTCTGTCTTTATTAGGTGCCGTAAATCCTAGCTTTAGTTCTCTGAGTCTGACAGTTTCTAATATCAAAGATACGAATAATAACTTTTTACAATCTACACTTAATTTTAAGATTCCCATTGTGAGAGAAGTCGGTGATATGGCCTCTCCTCGAACATTTAGCCAATGTATCCAAATCAACTCGCAGGAGTTGTATGTGATAGGTGGCTGGCAAAATGGAACCCCCGTTACGGCGATTGAAAGAATAAATTTAGCGGATTATAGTTCTCAGGTAGTTGGAAATTTAGCTACACCACGTGTGTTTTTTTCGGCATCTCGAACAAACGATGGTCGAATCTTCGTCTCTGGTGGACTCCGTGGTTCCGACATTTTGGCGAATAGGTTAAATACGGCAGAGTGGATCCAAACCAACCCATTTTCTGTCTCCACAGCTAGTTTTACCCTTCCTGCTGTTCGTTATCTGCATGAATCAATCCCAACAGATGATGGAAATTTACTGGTATTTGGCGGTCAATCGGCAGCCGCCACCAAACTCACGCAAACGAGTGTGATCAATCCGAATACAAATACAATCTCTGTTGGACCAACTTTAGGAAATGGCCGGGAGGGATTTGGGTGGGTAAATTTTCAGTCAAAATTATGGATTGCAGGTGGAGAGATCAGCAACAATTTACCGACTGACTCTGTTGAATCGATTCGCCTAACATCGCCTTATGCAGTAACATCTGAAGGTAAACTTTCTGTGGCTAGGAGTTTGTTGCGTCTCGTTCAGACTGATGGTCGTCTTATGGCAATAGGGGGGCGAAATAGCATCTCCGTACCGGAACTTTGGAATGGAGTGATAGCTAAATTTGAACCGTTAAGCATCAACGACAATGGAACACATTATGCAAGTTCGATGGTATGGGATCAAAATGTGATTCTTGATATAGGAGGATATTTTACAAGTCCAGTCGAATCGCAAGCGAAGGCGGATGTGCGATTGATAGATCCGAAAGAAAAAGTTACAGTATCTATCAATTCATTAAAAAATGCAAGGTATGGTCATTGTGCAGTGGCTATCGGAAAAAATAAAATCCTGATCATAGGTGGGAGTCAAGGAAACACTTCCAGTTCGAATTCGAGAGATACACCTGCAATGGAGGTCATCGAATACAATGATTAGGTGGATTTTACTTTTTTTTGTTTACGTTCTGATTGGTTGTCAAGTCGACACTGACGTAAATGATAACGATTTGAAAAACCGAGATAATTTATTAGCCAATCTTATTGTGTTTCAAACTTCTGCTGACTTTAGTTTTTCACCTTCCTCTGGAACGGTTCATCCGAGTTTAAATAAAATTACCCTGAACATGAAATCGGAATTTGGTGAATTAACAAAAGAAGATTTGATTTTATTCAGTAATAATGTTTCAAAAGATTTCGAATTGGTGAAAATTTCAAATAAACAATATGAAATTAAATTCGAAGCAAATGAGGGAAAAATAAACTTAGAACTCTCCAAGGTTTATCGGAAATTTAACCTAACCTCATCACTTATTGCTCCTTTCTGGATTATGGACCAACAAATACCAGTTCTGCAAAATGAAAATAAAACTCAAAATATCCACCAAATTGATTTAGCAGAAGGAAATATTTTGATTCCGTTTAGCGAAGCGGTGGAAGGCGGAGATGAATTAAAAAATTATCAATTTATTTTGTCTGATCCGAATGAGATGCAAATTCTAAAAATTCTAAAAATCGATGAACAAAATTTTCGATTGTTTGTGCAATCCTATACTACAAAACCCTTAAGTATCAAAATCATTCCGAAAACAGTAAAAGATTATGCGGGGAATTTAGTTGAAAATGAAGAAATCAATGTCAATGTATTTGGGTTTAGGCGAATTGGAAACATGCGTGAAAAACGATGCGATTTTTCTGCAATTGCAATCGATAATGAGAATATTCTAATAAGCGGAGGTGTTAATTCAGGGACAATTTCCAATACAGTCGAAATTTTTAATATCAAAACTGAATCGTTTCGTTTGCTGTCCTCAACTCTATCAAAACCCATTTTTTATCATAAATCTTTTCGTTTGAACGATGGAAAAGTTATCTTTTTTGGTGGATATGAAAATTTTCATATACCGAGCGGTAATACAAAGTTTGGAATTGTAAATTCCAATTCTTATATCTATAATCCTTTGACAGACACAGTTTCTGCCGGTCCGTCATTGAATACGCCTCGAACTAATTTTAGCAGCGTACAGCGAGCAGACGGTAGTATCATTGTCACTGGGGGGATGACGGTAGTTTCCTCCGTAACTGCGGACCTTAGGTATTCCAATGTCATTGAAACCTATTCTCCTGCATTAAATACTTTTACAACCTCAACTCTGACTTTACCAACCACTCTCCACTCTCATTCGTCGGCACTACTTGGTGACGGGAAAATTCTTGTGTTTGGTGGTCTGATTGATCGGTTGGATACTTCGACAGCCTATAATTATTCTCTGTTAAGATTGGATTTGGATGCTGTGACATCTACCTCACTAAAAACCTTACAGAACAATTATATCGAAAGTTTTTTTGATATCTCTGGAAATCGATTGGTTTTAGGATCTGGTCTACGATCTTCGAATGTTCAAATATTTAATACTAATACAAACGCTGTAAGTACTGTTGGTGGTCTTGAAAAATCTCTCGGCCAAACCACATTCTCAAAAGATAGTCGTTATAATAACATTCTCTCTGGAATCAGTGGTAATACAAGTTCCAGTCCACTAAGCAACGTTATACATTTTGCGAACGATTTTTCTAGAATCAAAACGGGTATGGAAATACCTGAGCCAAAGTTTTGTAATGCGACGGTTTCTCTAGGAAACAAACATTATATTTTTGGTGGAGCGACAAATTTTTCAGGTTACATCAAGGTGGCGGGTGGATTGAATCTTTCGAATGCATCAAGTGATACGGTATGGGTTTATGAAACCAAATAATTTTTTGCGTATATTTTTGATGTTGGTTTCTTGTTTGGTTCAATGTACGATTGCCCAATCAACTAACCCAAATGATTTGACAGAAAATAGAAATTTACTTTTTACACAAATTTTGTTAAATACAAATCAGTTGAACTGCAAATTTTCGCCTGAAAATAGAGACGCTGTAAAAACTCTTTCGGAAATCACAGTTGAGTGTATTTCCGTATTACGTCTACTGGAAACAGAGGAATTGACTCGATTAAAGGAAAAATTCAATCTTAATATTGAATCTTCTTCAAAAATTAAATTAGTTCCAATCCTGCCGATTCAAAATTCGAATATTGATATCAATTTTTCTTTTTTATCCGATACAAACGGAAGAAAGTTGGCAAATCCTATTTATCAGATAACAGTTGATAGTGAAAGCCCGAGTGTTGTTAGCGAATTTGGGACAAAACTTGTTGGGGTTGATGATTTTAGGAAGGGTTTTATTGAGCTGGAATTTTCGGAACCAATGATTGGTCAAACGGAAGTAGGAAATTATAGCATATCCGGTGATGGCGGAAGTGATCTCGTAATTTCCGATGTCTCGACTTTAGATGGAAATAAAATTCGAATGTTTTTACTGGGATCAGTCAATCGGAATGGAGGTGAAATTCTCATCAACATCAACCGTGTAACAGATCGTGCCGGTAACGGATTGTTATCAAGTAGCTTGAAAATTAATTTGATCGGGGCAAAAATTGTTTCCAATTTGGTGCAAGGTAGACGTAACCACACAAGTATTTTTTACAATGGAAAGATTTATACGTTTGGTGGCCGAAGTACGAACAGTGCCGCAACAGCACTGAACACTTTGGAAATTTTTAATGTTAACACGTATCAGATTGAAAAAACACTAACTTGGTCAGTCGGAGTTGCTCCTGCCTTATTTTTACACCGGGCAATCCTTCTTTCGAACAATAATATTTTAATTGTAGGCGGAGTCAATTCATCTAATACTAGTTTATCGACATCTTTTACATTCGATCCGGAAACGGAAGTATTTGCTGTAGGACCCAATCTAACTGGAACGAGGAGAGACTTTTTAGTCTTTTCTAACGGTACGGATCATTATTTGATAGGTGGTGCGGGGACAGTTTCAGATCGCATCGAAAGGTATTCCGAGGTGAGTAATACATTTACCAGTGTTTTTACTATGGCAAGGTCTCGTACAGTGAACGCATCAATATGTTCCTTTGATGGTACCACTTTTTCGGTCTTTGGTGGGGTTACAGGGCTTGGTTCAACGGACGTCATCGAAACATTTAATATAAATACGAGTGCAACAACAGCGAGTAGTTCTATTGATTTTATTGGAAATTTAGTTTGTAAATTGAAGACGAATGAATTTCGTTTTGCAGGGCAATCTAACACTGCTCAGATTTGGAATCCTTCTTTGACAATTAAAACCAGTGAGTTTACAATGGAACAGCCTTCCCGCTCTGGTTTTTCTAGTTATAGCTACAATGACGACCAGGACATCTTGTTCGGTGGTTTGATTGGTTCGAATGTTTCAGATAACATAGAATTGATAGATTGGGAAAAAAAGGTTTCAAGACAAATTGCAAAATTGAATTATCCAAAATCATCTGGAACCTTAGTTAAAATTCCAAATCAAAACCGAGTATTTTATATTGGAGGCCAATATAGCAATGCCTCCTACAATACAATCGAAGAAATTAAATGGTGAGTTAGTTAGGCGAAACTTCGAATTCCCACTCGGACACTTCCGTTTTAAAAATAGTTTTTGCCATCACATCAGGCATGGATACGGATTTGGTTCCGGTAAGTGCAGGTGGAAGCAATTTAAAAAAGGATTCGCCCTTTTGGTTTTTAAATTGAAACTCGGTCCACTCCTCTTTAGAGGCAAAAACTTTGATTTTATCATGTCCATACGGAGGACCTGCTTTTAAAGTTTTATCTTTTTCTGGAATGGTGATGCGTTCCCCTTTCTTCAGATAGTTCGCCGTCTGAGATGGATTTGGAAAAAGTAACATTGGTTCTGTGCTCTTGTTTTCTGGAACAAAAACAACATAAACATAATATTCCTCGTTGGCCTCGAGCTCAAATCGTATCGGTTCACCAGCTACATACTTCGATTTCAACTGGGAAAACTTGACTGGCGAGGAAGGAGAGGATTTACGTTCGGAAAGAGCGAGGTAGATATTTTTTTTGTCCAAAAAAGAATAAAAATCCTGAAGTAGAGTTTTAGAAACTGATTCTGGTAGAGAGTTTTTATATTCTACTTTTCCTGATTCCATGTCCATCATTTGGACAGATGTGGATCCATTTTCGATTTTCGTAAGGATCAATTTTTCTGGATTTTCCAATGGGTTTAATTTTTTTAATTCTGCCTGTGGGATTTGGGTATCAGAACTTAAGGAAATCTCTTCAGATAAAATCCACTTTGTTTGAAAAATGGATTCTCCACGATTGGTTTGCAAAATTTGTGTTTTGATATGTTGTAAAAGTTCCATACTTTCTGCGGAGGACGAAAGGGAATAGAACGCATAACGGTAGACTGGTCTCGGGGAATGTGCCGAATCCGAAAGCAAACTAAAAGTAAAAACAGCGAGAAGGCAAAGGATTTTTTTCATTCGTTTAACTTACCTTTCATTTCATTCAAAGTTTCTTCGTTTTTAAGGGCTTGGTCGCGTATTAGTTTATAATTTTCTTCTTTTAATTGGTCAAGTTTTTCAAAAATTTTCATTTTTTCTTTTACATACTCGTCTAACAATTGTTTCTTTAGAGTTTTGCCACTGACAACGATTTCTTCGTTTTGGTTTACCAGAACGACTTTACTTTTTTCATCACTTTGGACCGCGACTGTACCTTCGTTTACATAAACTCCGTCAGGGACAGTTAAATCAGAATTTTCACCACCTTCTTCTGGAAGTGCTACTAAAAATTCAGTCCCACGAACACCTGCTACATAGCTAGGACTAATGACTGTTAATTTAGAACCTGCCTTCATTCCTTGTTTGTGGGCTTTGACAAAAAGTTTACCCGAGTATGCTTTGACTGTGGTTTGTTTTGATTTTGGGTTTAAGAGGTCAACAAGTGTGAGTTTCGAGAATTTTTCCATTCGGATAGTGGCTTGTGTGGCCAGTTGGATTTCGCAGACTCCATCCTTCGTTTCGACGGTATCGTCTTTTTTCAGAATTTGGTTGATCTTTATGTTTTCTCCGCCAGCCTTGAGGCGCGGACCTGAAACTGTCGATTTCCCTTGGACAAAGGTAACCACACCCACTTCTTCGCTGAGAAGGGGAAAGAAACACGAAAGGGTGAGGAGATACACAAAAATCTGGCGCATACAAAAGATATAACAGTTCAAGGTGCGTTTACAAGCCAAAAAGTGGGGCCAATTTTGAAAATTGGAAGGATGATTTTCGTTTCGTTCCTACTCTTGGTTGCTCCACTTTGCAAAGATGGAAGCCGCTTGCAAATTTTGATCTTTTAAAAAACGGAAATTATGGTACGCAAGTGAATGGAATCAAATTTGAATTTTTACGACCGCATTCCGTGGAACCGACTCATTCCATTCTGGCTGCCCAGGGAGCTGATTGGGTGAATCTTTCTACCGCTACATATTCTAGACTAGAATTCATTGGCCTGAGATCAGTTGTTAGAAATGATGATTCATCAAATGAGAAAGGATATTCGATGGATGTTGGAAGTATTAGAAAAATTGGAAATAAGGAGAATATTACGATAAGGTATGATCATGATCATTTTAAAGAAAATAAACTCCCTATCTCAGACAAGGATAAAAGATTCTTGGAAATCGTAAGGTCACAATCCTCTATACGATACAATCTAAATCCATATTATATGGTGTATTCTAGTGGAGAAGTGATTCCAAATTTTTTCACGTTTGCACCCAAGGAGTTGTGGAAAACTGACTTTACAAAATTGGATAAAGGAGATCAAGAGATTGTGGCAACTCGAATGATCGAAGCGGCTAGAGATCATGAACCTGATTCTTATACGTTAACAAGAGATATGGCAAAACGAATGTGGGATCATCTAAATCATTTGCATAATTCTGAAACTGGATATTGATGTTTCGAGCCAATGAAATGAAGAGAATCATCGTATACTCACTTTTATCAATTTATATTTTTGGTTGTTCTTCCGATCAAACGGAGATAAAAGGGGTAAAAAATCGCCAAACAAAAGAATCAGATATCTTGGAGATTCTAGAGCAATGGGGGATATTCTTTCCTTATGAAAAGAAAGCTATATATCATAATTCAAATGGTCGAAAAGATATTGGATATGTTCCTTATAAACATATTTATATTGCATTAAGATCGCAAGATCGAAAACTTTATCTGTCTCGTCGTTGTACGGTTTTATGGGAGTTTAGCGGGACTGGGAATCCACAAATCCTTCTTGATGTTGAAAAACGATTCGAAATCGTTGACTCTGAAATTGAGGAGGTTTATCAAAAAACAGAAGTTATGCTAGAACCGGCGCTACGTGAGGTTAAATTCGGATATCACTTTATTTTTAAGGATGGTGTGTTAGATGAAATAACCTGCCACCAGCCCATCACCTATTACAGCGAGAAATGCGATGACTCAATCTTTCTGAATCCTGACGGTTCCATTCGAGAAGTCAAATCACACAAAACCAAATGTAAACAAGGATGTGCCCAGTTCCAACCGGTTCGGCTCGCAGGGACCTACTATATAGCCGCTAACCAAGTTCGGGTCAGAGACAAAGCATCTACTAAAGGTAAAATCATAAGAGAGTTGTCTAAAGATATAGCAGTAAAGGTCATCGCAGATGCTGAAACTTATGAATATGTTGGATCACATTTTGCCACTTGGGGCAAGGTCAAGTTAGACGATGGACAGGAGGGTTATGTCTATGGGGCATTTCTCCGAGCGCCTGGGGAGCCGGATGTGGTTGCGATCAAAGAAAAAGCCGAGATTTGGAAAAAGGAAAATGGGATGAAGGGGAAATAACCCCGCACCAGCGATCGACCGAGCGCCCTCGTCGAGGGAGAGCGCGATCGCTTGGTTAGATGCAGTCAACCTCCACTAACGAATCCGAGGTGCCCCAAAAATAGGAGCGAAACCTTCGGCAATCGTCAAAAATCCGAATAGAATCAAAAAATCCCATTTCTTTTTTTTCTTCCAATTTGTAAAAACCCAGGATTGGGAACCTTCCAATCAGTATGCGGCGTTTCCTTTGTCACTGGATATTTCTAATCGTTTTGATTTATCCACCCCATCTTTGGGCGAATGATGTACTGTATCTGAGTCTGGAGGAGGCTGAGGGAGTAGGCCTTACAAATAGTGTGATACTTGTTAGCCTTAAAGAAAGGCGAGAAGTGTTCAAGATGATTGCTGCGGAAAAATGGAGAAATTATTTACCACGAGTTGGGATCACCTATTTCGGATTAAAAAATGCCAATGTCAATCAACCTGACAGTCATTATAATGATGTAAGGTTGCAGTTGAACCAACTTCTATACGATGGGGGTGAAAATTCTCTAGAAATTGAATCTGCAAAATTACAAGAGCTACTCAATGGAGAAGATTGGAAAATCGCACGCGAAAGACTCCTTTTGGATATACGAAAGGCATACATCCGTTTTCTTTCGGCTGAAGTGAAAACCTTGTCTGCGGAATCGGCTTACCTGAAATCCAAAAAGCAATGGTTAGATGCCAAAGCAGAAAGAAGAGAAGGTTTTTTCACAGAACTCCAAGAACTTGAATCCTCGAACAAACTTCATGAATTAGAATTAAATTTGATAAAGAATCAATCTTTATTCAATCAGAGCGAAATAGAATTAAAAAAAGTGCTCAATTTACCGTTAGGTGTGAACATTCGATTGAAAGAAACAATGGTTTGGGACTATGTTTTGTATGCACCAAATTTTTTTGGAGAGGAGGAAGAGGTCGCCCTGGATTTAAAACCAGAAATTAAAAAATCTAAAATTGCGATCGAAAACTTAAAAACCAGAAATCAAATTACAGAAAATTATTGGAAACCTAAATTGTTCGTCGGTGGATACTATGGTGAAAACATAAATGGCTCCCTTCCCGTTAAGAACGATGTGTACGGTTTTAGTTTTTCCTTACAAACGCAACTCGGAAGTTCGACTAGCCAAACAACGAGTAATTATGGTATTCAAACTGATGGAACGGGAATCCAACGTATCCCCGGTTTTGGACCTCAATTCGTAGGTAGAGGCGAAAATGCATTTAACAGTAGTACGCTGAATCTTTTAGATGACTTAAGTTATTCTCGGAAAATTTATGAAGGAAAAATTGCGCTTTCGGATGCCCTTCGTTCGAAACAATTGCTGGAAATCTCAGTTCAGGCAGAAGTATTTAAATCCAAAGAAAAGTTTAAAGAATCTTGGATGGCGTTAGCGCTCACCAATTCAAAATTTTTGGCCTCCTTACAAACATGGAAATCGATAGAGGCGAAGTATAAGTCTGGTTTTGTGAAGGATCTGGATGTTTTGTCGGCAGAACAAGAACTGATGAAATCTGTAGAAGAGTTAATTTCAGCTATGTGTACGTATTTGGAATCAGGAATGGAATATAGTTTCGCACTGGCAATCCCTCCTGCTGATTTAAAGTTTTTTGATATTCAGAAGGATCATGGGAATTCCATTTTGCTCCAGTTATGGAAAGATAAAAAACAATTTTCTACAATTCCGGCCAAGGATTTAAAACCCAAGAAAAAATCATCTTATGAATATTATTTGGAGGAATGATCATGGTAAAAAAGAAATTAACATTATCTAGAGTTATTAGAGAATTTTTTTTAATTCTTTTGCTCGTGAATTCTTGTAAAAACTTAAATTCGGATGCAGAGAAGATGCTTACATTTCTACCAAATGAAAATTCTCCGAGAATTCTCTCTGCTGTTCCAGGTATGGGAGACAAAGGTCTACCGCGTAACCAAAAAATATCGATTCTTTTTGACAGACCTATGAATATCAATTCTTGTGTTCAAAGTTTTTCTGTAAGTCCTTCCACACCAGGTTTCTTTGATTTAACTGACTATAGTTTAACTTTTACGCCGACGACTCAATGGAATTTTGGAACCTTTTCTTATACTCTGACAAAAAATTGTGAATCAAAAGAAGGTAACGATCTTAAAGAACTTTTTTCTGCCTCCTTTACTGTGGGGGAGGTTTCTGTCGCTGGTTCATTTCCAGAGGTAACGAATGTTATGATTGCCACGGGTTCTTTTTCCGAATGTAATACCGGGGAATTTACACTGAAAAATATTTTAGCAAATCAGCTAGCGAACGTCTGTATGGGAGCATCAGCTGTAAATCAGATAACATTTCATTTTTCTAGGTCGATGGACAAGGCAGTTACTCCTTCCGCTATCGTGTTTTCTCCCTCCTTTTCCTATAACATCCAGTGGGTGTCAGATACTACCTTACGTATCATACCAGATTCCCCATTCCCTTACCAACAACGAATCCAATTCAATATTTCCAGCCAAGCCCAAGATACACAAGGGGTCAAAATGCAAGTTCCGATTACGGGAAGTTTTTATGTGGGAACAGGTAATCTATTGCCGACTCTTTCAAGTTTGGTGGTCTCCGCGGACACTCTTTCCAACTGTTTTAATGGAACCTCTGTTACGGCTGATTTGGTTCAAAGTTCTATCTCGAATGTTTGTTTAGGAATTCCGAATCGAAAGCCTTTCGTTTTTTCTTTCACGAGGGGTATGAATCGGGTCCAAACCCAAGCGAGTATCAATTTTTCTCCGAACCTGATAGGAACCTATACCTGGTCAGCGGATGATAAAACATTAACCTTTTTGCCAGATGCTCCTCTTATATATGGTGTTCGTTATACGATTACCATAGGGAATGGAGCCGTAAGTTCCGATCGGATTGCTATATATTCTCCGTCTATTTACAGTTTTACGGCTGGAGGCCCTTTGGAAGCCGCGCCTACGGTCCAAGCGGTTGGACTTGTTTCGCAGGCTTGTGCAAATTCATTGCCAGGTACGGGAAATGCGAGTGGCGGGAATTGGCTTTCCCCTCATTGTTTTTGGGACAACTCACTTTCTATTTTAGGACCTTCTTCGTATCAGTTTCGAGCAGGGGATAATGGAACTGGCAATATCAATATAACTTCTTCTTGTTCCGACGTGAACACGGATAATTTCCGCCTTATTTTCTCAAACTACATGGACTTGAATAGCACAATCAACGCGATTCGACTTCGTCGCCTATCACCACCGAGTACGGTCATCCAATTATCGAGTTGGGTTTGGTCAGACTGCCAAACCAATTTTCCCTTTGGCTGTCGAGTGGTTGACCTTCTATTTTCCGAACTCGAAGCCTCGTGTAACGGACCTTCCGCTTTTGGTAATGCCAACACTTTAGGAGATTTTAATTTACTTCGCTCTGACAATACACCGGCCGGCTACCCGTACTATATGTTAACCGTAGATACAACCGCGAAAGACGTACAAAATATTCCCTTTTCTTCAAACTTTCAATTTAGTATGGAGGCAAAGTAGATGAAAAATCTGGTTGTAACTTTTTGTCTCATTTTCCTTTTCTCTTGCAAACAATCGGAATATATCATTCGAGGATCCGTAGCCTCCCATTCTCCGCGATATAAAATTATGTTAGGTTCCATAATCAACCGTGATTATAAAACATCCAAATCCTTAGGCCAAAATTTGCGAGATCTTTTCGCATTCGAACTTATGGAAAGAGGTTATCTGTTGGCTCCAATACCTCATATAAAAAAGGAAAAGGAAGTCGAAGCTTCCAAAGATTTTTCAAATTTACCGATGGTCCTTCGCCGCAGTACAGGAGAATTCCTACACGAACAATTAACAAATGATAGATTCTTAGTAGAAGAAGAAATCCCTTTTCTGATGGAGAATTATAGGGCCGATTATTTTGTGCAAGGTGTCATATCGAAACAGAGGGATGAAAAGAATTTGGAGAAAAATGAGTTTCACTTTCTATTCTTAAAAATCTATGATTCCCAAGGTCAATTATTTGTTATGTTACAAACTTCGTTAGAGGATAGCGTGTTAAAAGAAAAAACTCTTCTTTCGCAATTAGCATTTTCATTGGTACAAAATTTAGATGATAAACTCAATAGGAAATCCAAATGACTCTATTCAAAAGGAATAAACTAATTATTCGAAATCTAAATATCGTATATATATTGTTATGCTGTCTGACTTGTTCCAAGGATTTTGAGTTCATCCAAGAAGAATACCAATCTGGAAAAATTGAGTATTTAAAAGGTAATTTAGAAAAATCGAAGACACATTTTTTATCGGTCAAAAAAAGAGAACCAGACTTTGAGGATATAGGTCTTTATCTCGCGAAAATTGAATACTACCAAGGAAAATTTGAACAATCTAGTAAGTCCTTTTCGGACTTGATAGACAATGAGACGTACGGTTATCAGGCTTACCTTCTTAAGCTCAAATCAGATTATGCTTATAGAAAGGATCGCTCTCAGCTATTAATAGAAGTCGGAGACGGTTTAAAAAAGGATAGTAGTAATCTGGACTTGCTTATATTAGCTGCAAAATTAAATGAGGAGCTGGGTCAGATCTCGCAGGCAATACTTTATTATGGACGCATCTTAAATGAATCAGACAAGTTGATCCTCGCTCATAAAGAACTAAAAAAAATATACCAGAAGGCTGGTCTCGAGGAACGGGTATTATATCATTCAAAAAAGTTAGAGCTATGGAATGAAGGCAATACGAAAGAGAAAAAAGAAGGGAATAAGTAGGAAAAGCGATGAAAAAATATTTTACAATCAACTATCACAGAAATAGAATTAAAGATTTGTTTTCACCTGATTATGATTCAGTATATTCCGAAGAAAAAACATCACAGGAAATATTTCTTAGCGGTTTAACTTTGTTTGTTTATACATACGGACTATACGTGCTAATGTATGTAGGTATGTTTATTCTTGGATATCCATATTTTTCCAAATTGAATGAAACAATGAGAGCTGATTTCGAAGCCAAAGGCCATAGCAATTTTAGTTTATTCTTGAATACTTATCCTTGGAATGTCTTATATATATTAGCATCGCTTGTGATCGTATTATTATTCACTTCTTTACTTAGTTATGCTCTCGCCCGACTTCTGGAAGATGGAAAAAGATCTTACAAAGCACACTTAGGACTCTGTTTGCATGGAACATCGATTCTTCTTTCTTGTTTATTTGTGATTTTTATCGCGAATACAATATTTCCATTTAACCAACAAGTGGGGGTTGTTTTGTTTAGCTTTCTCGTCGCTATCTGGATATTAATGTTTATTTTAGGTACTTTTTTATCTACGCGCGTTTTTGTCAGAGCCTCGTTCTCGCATTTCGGTCAGCACAAGAGACGGGCGGTGATTACTTGGCTCCTCCCTTTTTTGTTCGTAATGTATACTATTTTTGGAATCGTTACCGGTATATAACATGCTGAAAGAGAGGCTTGGATTTTTATCGAAGATCCCGTTCTTCTCAAAACTTGTAATCAGTTCACTCATTTATTTGGGCATTACCTTATTATACACAAACTTAACCTGGGCAGAACTTCGCGCAAAATTACCGTTATTTAATCGAATGTTTTATTCGAAATTTCTTTCCGCTCCTGAGTATTATAAGAAATTCACCCAGATAAAGGAAGAGGCAGATTCACTAAAGGAATCAGGGGCAGTCAGTGTCCAAACTCTTCCAATAGGGGAAGAAACCATTACGCCAACTATGAATTTTTCAGCAGTACTCGAACCGATGGACCGAGTGGAAGTTTATTCCAAAGTAAGTGGACGGGTGGAAAAGTTTTTTGTAAAGGAAGGAGATACAGTTAAAAAAGGCCAGAAACTTGCGAAACTCGATAGTTTGACTTTTGAGTTAGATCTATCAAAACAAAAAGCGTCTCTTGATTCTGCGAAGGCTCTCTATCAGCTTTCGAAAGATAAATATGAGATATCAAGAAGAAATGTGGAAGTAAAGTTAGGCGAAGCAGACAAACGAATCGGTCTTTATAATAAGGCTGTGGCTGAACTAGAACGCTTTCAGGAAATTGTAAGAAAAAAGGAGATACTTTGGGCAGAGAAAGCTATCTCCGATGAAGAAATGGAAAATCTGAAGTTAGAATTGTCTTCCAGGGAAGTTAGTTCAAACAATGCAAAGAGAGATTTGGAAATGATTCTAGTCGGCATTCGTGATGAAGACATTAAGGCTGCAGGATATTCTATACCGGTTAACAAAAAGGAAAAAATTGATTTATTAAAAACAATCAATACGCGAATCGAAAAATCAGAAATGGAAGTTGCAGCCACCAATCTAAGAGCAAGTGAAGTCAATTTGCAATCAACGGAAATGTTGATAAAAGAATCAGTACTTTTTTCGCCTATTGATGGACTAGTGGCAAAAATCAATCGGACTGTTGGGGAGCTCATCAATGCTGGAAGTGGTGGAACCTTGCCGATAATGACCGTGATCTCAGATGATGGAGTATATGTTTCGTTTACTGTCAATGAAGGTGACCTTGGCAAGGTTAAAAAAGGGCAAGTTACACATGTTTCGGTTGATTCGCTTCCAGACAAACATTACAAGGGCGTCATCAAAAAAATTAGCCCACTAGTGGACCAAAAGACTCATACTGCTGATGTAAAAGTAGAGTTAGTTGGAAGATCTTTAGATTTAAAACCAGGCATGTTTGTACGTGCGGAAGTGCAGATAGGTGAGAATAAAAAAGCAATCCTCATTCCAGTCTCGGCGCTCGTGTCGATTGACAATACAGAAGGCAGTGTGTTTGTCATGAAAGATAAAAAAGCGTTTAAGAAACAGATTCGATTAGGTGAAAAAAAAGAAGAGCGCGTAATGGTCGAGGAAGGACTGAAGACAGACGATGTGGTTATTTTAAGTCCTATCAATCGTTTGTTTGATGGGGTAGCTGTGATTCCTAAGTTCCAATGATCTCTTTTCTTTGTAAGTTGATCCTTAGGCGAAAAACTGCGAGCCTCATGGTTTTTTCAGGGTTCTGCTTGTTTGGGTTTTTGTCACTACGAGATATTCCACTTAGTTTACTTCCTAATATAGATTTTCCCCAATTAACGATCGTCACATCTTTCGCAAATTCTTCGCCCGAGGAAGTAGAAAATATAATTTCTAAGCCTATCTCACAGCTCCTCGGGACAATCCAAGGTGTAGAAAAAGTTGAATCGAATTCCAAGGAAGGTTATTCCTTTGTTCATTTAAGATTTAAAAATGGTACCGAGATGAGTTATGCGCTCCTGGAAGTGAGAGAAAAGCTCGATCTCATTCGAGACTTGCTTCCAGCAGACGCATCCAAACCACTCATCTCTAAGTTTGATCCATCGAAACGCGCCTTTATGGAAATAGTATTTTCACCAAAGGGACTTGGAGATAAAAGAAAACTAAAAGGATTCTTAAGTGAATCTGTGAAGTTATATTTTGAACGAATTGATGGAATAGCGTTAGCAGAAATTACAGGCGGCTTTGAAAAAGAAATATTTGTTGAGATTGACCCAGATCGAATGGCTGCCTATAAGATTCAGCCAGGTGAGCTTAAATACTTAATCAGCACGAATAACAAAAATTACCCCGCAGGACAACTTCCATTCGGCAATAAAGAACTTCCCGTACGAATGATCGGTGAGTATACTTCCAGCTTCCAGTTAGAAAATTTAATCATAAAAGGAGATGAGAACGGCGCACATGTAAGGTTAGGTGATTTTGCGAAAATTATCGAACGGTATAAAGATCGAAAAGGATATGCAAAATACAATGGAGAGGAGGCTGTCATTTTGAGCCTCTACCGGGAGCCTGGGAAAAACACCGTTGCCCTTGCGAAAAATGTCTCCGCAGTTCTTGGACAAGTTAACGACACCTTCCATGCGGAAACAGTCGGTGTCATCAGCTTTGATGAGTCAATATTTATAAAAGATTCACTTAATGGACTCTACTTGAATTTAATTCTAGGTGCTCTCCTTGCCTACATTGCGCTTTTAATTATTTTAAAAAATTATCAAAGTCCGACCATACTACTCTGTGCAATACCGGTAACCCTCCTACCAAGTTTTCTCATCTTTCGTTATTTAGGCATAGGGTTCAACATGATGAGTTTAGGTGGACTAGCCTTAGGGATTGGTATGTTGTTTGATTCAAGTAACGTGGTTCTTAGCGCCATCGAACGTAACATGCCTTTGTATAAAAAATTAGAGGATGCGATCTATTCTGGAACGATGGAAGTGTTTTCATCGGTTTTTTCGGCAACTGCAACGACTATCATAGTATTTTTGCCGATTGGTTTTATAAAAAGCTCTCTTGGAATGATTTTTCGAGAAATGGCAATTTCTATCGTCATCACGCTGACATTTAGTTTGGTGACTGCGATCACTTTTATTCCTTTAATAGCAAGTTTTTTATACAAACTTCGTCGTGATCATGTAAGTAAAAATTTCCTATTCCACATATATCAGGAAAACCAGGTAATATCTGCTTATCATAAAACACTAAATCTCATCCTTGAATCAAAACGCTCTTTTTTTCTTTTGGTTGTTGGATTATTTGTCTTTAGTCTTTCACTAATCCCCTTTATCGAGAAAGAATACATGCCTAGAATCGATACAGGTGAGATTACGATTCGTGTGTCTTTACCTTTGGGGTCAGATTTAGATACCTTGACGCAGTATGTGAGTTATATTGAGGAAACTCTAAAGGTGGATGAAAAGATTCAATCGCTTATCGCATACATCGGTGGGGATGATGAAAGTTTACGTCTCAATCCGAATGCAATCACAGAAACAAGTAAAGCGGAAATAAAAATACTCTTAAAAGATGATCGTGATGTAACAAGTCAGGAAATGATCACGATATTAAAAAACAAATTTCCAAAAAGAGAAGGAGTAGATCTCCACTTTGAAACCAAAGAAAATATTTTGGGTGAGCTTCTTTCTGGAAAAAGAGATGAATTAGAATATCATTTGTTAGGAGAGGACTTAGATGCATTGGATGAAGTTGGTCGTGCCTTAAAGTTAAGGTTGCAGCTTCTTACGGGTGTTGAGTCCATTAAACTAGGGAGCGATAGCAAAATAGTTGAATATCAAATCTCGTACGACCAAACCAAAATGGCAAAATACGGTTTTACGAATTCAAATGTTTCTACCTTTGTAAAAATAGCTCTGAAAGGTATTATCAGTTCAGAAATCCAAAGTGGTGGGATCGGAATTGTTATCAGAGTCGGCATGAAAAAAAATGCTGTCGATTCAATAGAAAAAATAAAACAACTAACGATTCTTTCTCCCACTGGTGAAAACGTTTATCTAGGGCAATTTGTCAATTTTATACGGAAAGATACCGAGTCAGACATTTTGCGTATAGGAAACCAAAGGATAAATCTGATTACGATCGGTGTTAATGAAAGCTTTCGGAAAACAAAAATAGAAGTTGAATCGGTCATGAAAAACTTCAAGACAAGAGAGAACATTCAAATAAAAGAGAGTGGAGAAAAAGAGAAGTTGAATGAATCTTTAAAAGACGTTGCGCTCTCATTTTTGTTAGCACTTCTCCTTATTTTCATGTTATTATCCGGACAGTTTGAATCCTTTCGCACCTCCCTCGCGATGCTTGTGACCATACCTCTTATATTTATCGGCACCTTCCCAGCGTTACTCTTAAGTGGAAAAAGTTTAAACATCAGTTCATTCATGGGATTTATCTTACTTATGGGAGTGGTTGTAGACAATGCATCCCTTTATTTCGAATACTTCCACTTGTTTCTAAAAGAGCAAAAAGATCCGAAAAAAGCCCTTTTTAAGGCAACTGGTACTGTTTTAAGACCGATTCTTATGAACAATTCAACAACGATTCTCGGAATGTTACCTATCGTCCTAGCACTAAGCAAAGGATCAGAATTCCAGGCACCGCTCGGAATCGTCGTCGTGTTCGGATTATTAACATCCGTAATACTCTCTTTGTTCGTAATTCCGATACTCTTTTATGGTATGGAATTGAGGAAAAAGAATTCAGGTGTTTTCTAAATCTCTTTCATATGCAGGTTCTAGACCCACCTCTTCGCTCATGATCGTTCTAGCGATTGTGTTATTCGGTATTTTGTCCTTCGGAAATTTGTCATTTGTTAGGTTAGAAAAGAAAATATATCCAGGGATCGCCATCCGTACAGATGCACAGGGGTTCGATGCATCACGAGTCGAGGATGAGATCACAAGTCCTATTGAACATGTCACCTCTCAGGTGGGAGGAGTGCGCAAAATGACTTCCGTTTCTGAGGACGGATCGTCTCTCATCCAAGTGCAAATGGAGGAGGGGCTTAATTTGAAATTCAAGTCACTCGAGTTTCGGGAAAAAATCGACACTATTATCTCGTTATTTCCGAGAGAAGTTCATAAACCACAGGTTTACAGGTATGATCCGACAAATTCGCCTCTCATGGTAATCTCCTTTTCTAAGAATCAGATGAATGAGAATGAGTTACGGGAGTTAGTTGAAAAGTCTTTTAAGAAAGACTTGGAATCGGTTGATGGCGTGAGCCAGGTGATTGTTGCAGGTGGAAAAATAAGAGAGATTTTGATTTCTTGTGACGCAAAACAAATGGAAGCCTATTCCTTAAGTTTACGGGACATTGTAAATAAATTCCAAGATATAAATCAGAATGATTCCCTCGGAAAAATCATGGAAGTAGGCGGCGAGCTTTCACTTCAGGTTAGAGAAAAGTTAAAATTAATGCTACAGCTGAGAGATTTACCACTTAGAGTTGATTCTCTCGGGCGCATTATCTATGTGAAGGATATAGCAACAGTTAGTTATTCGCCTAGAGATGATCATATAGGAGCCAGGTTAAATGCTAAGGAGAAAGTTTCAACTTTTATCTATAAAAACGATGCAAGTGATCCCCAAGCCATAACAAGCAAGGTACGTTCTATCATAAAATCTAAGAATCAATCGGGAATGGAGATAGAATTTAACCAAGATGATTCGTTGATTCTAAGCGAAACCATTTATTCCTTAATAAAATTAGGTCTTTTCTTGCTTTTTTTGTTATTCGTATATTTCTATTTTTCTGATTCAATACTACCTTTTCTTCTAACATTTGTTCTTTCTGGAATCTGTATTTTGCTTTCACTAGGTCTAGTTTATCGACTGAGTGGGCAACAGGTTGCTCTTTCTGGTTTGTATGGTGTTATTTTCGGTAGTTTATTATGGTTTGTTTTTCGAATTCGGGAGGTGAATATAAAAAACGATAAATTGTTTTTTATAGAAAAATATCCATCCAATGGATTGATTACCGGACTTTTCTTAAGCCTTTTCTTTTCTGTGTTACTGGCAAATTCGGTATTTATGTTTTACATTTCTCTCATCTTGAACTTAGCTCTTACTTTTTTATTCTTCGATTTTTATTTTCCAGTTATATTTATAAACATAATTCGTCATATTCGATTTAGCAATAGCAGAGTACCTATTCTTTCCAAACTTTTAATGCGCTCTTCTATATTTCTATTAGAAAGGGGGAATAAATATTTAGAAAAAACAGAAAAACCAATTCTCAGCCATAGATTGCTTTTTCCAGTGAGCTGCCTTTTTTTATCAATTGTAAGTATATATACGATATTGACTTCAGATATTTATGATAACATTCAATCTGATGAAAATGTAACAGTGGCAATATTGGAATTTCCATCCGGTACTGCGTTCGAACATACGAGTAAAATCACTTTGCAGGTGGAGAAAAAACTTCTTGAGATGTCCGGTATAAAACAGGTTGTTAGCAAAATCGATCCCGCACATTCTCTTCTGTTGATTACACTTAGCGATGGAATCATCCCTGACAGAGAGTTTTTACAATCTACGAAAGCCAGTATCGGCTCGACAGACGATGGATTTTTATTCTTCGCATCAGATTCGGATTCGTCTTATTTTCAAGAAATCGTATTTGATGTCATTGGTTATGATCAAAAAGAGTTGGAATCGATTACGCGTAGCCTCACTGAAAAAGTCAAAAACAGGGACGGAGTGAGTGAAGCTGTTCTTAGATACAAACAATCAAGGGATGAGTTACAGCTTCTACCTAAACAGGAATCGTTTATTTCATCGAGTTTGACGATGCCTTTGTTTGGTGATGAACTTCGGTTAGCATTGCAAGGTGGAGTCGCCACTAAATTCATTGATAAAGAGAGGGAAATCGATGTTCGTGTTCGTTACTCAGAAAAGTATCGCAATTCTAAAAATGATTTTAGCAACATACGAATCAAAAATATTAAAAACCAATTTGTACCGATTTCGGAAATTGTTACTACAAAGGAAGATAAAATACCTTTAAAATATTATCATAAAAATAGAAATCGAACTCTTAGTTTCTCCGTAAAATTAGAGGGGAACTCATCCCGACTTCGGAACGAGGTGATTCAGTTTGTGAAAGGTTACTCTTTTCCAGAAGGATACCATGTTGAAGTGGAAGGCGAGAATGGCGGATTATCGAATAAGAAGGATAATATCTTTTTCTTATTTTATCCCATTTTATTTTTAATTGTGATTATTTTATTGAAAGAGAAAAAGCTTCCGATTTCTAAAGTTCTAGTTGCTTATGTATTGCCTTACTATTTCACCTTCTTTTTGTTACAGTTTATATTCCTCGGTCCATTTTATCTACCGTTTCAGGTCGGCATGCTTATGGCGCTTCCTCTCGTTACAAATTTTATTACTTATCGATTCAATCAGACTATTTACCTTATCTATTTTTTCTGCCTCATTTATTTACTTATGCTACTTCTAATCGATTCGAGTGTGCTTAGTTTTCTATATATTTGGGCTTCGATTACAATTTATTTATTAATCGTGTGCCTGGCACTTCGTTTAAATCGTCAGTGGGAAAGGGATTCTAGTGAGTAAATCATAGATTATCTAATTGGAAATTTAAAGATAATCTATGAAATCTTTCGAAAAATGAAGACACGACTTCTTGGAAAGGGAACTCGTGCCTGAAATTCATTGCGTGCAGGTAGAAGTATAAATTTCTCCCGAATTTCCTCCTGCCACGAAAAGATTTTTTCCAAACGTTACAGTTCTAAGACTAGGCGCTGTCCCTGCTGTCCAAGTGGTTCCATCAGGAGAAGTCGCCGCATCGCCAATGCACCAAGTCCGGATATGGCGGCGGGAGCGGCAGCTGCGACCAGTGGACTTGCGTTAGTGGGTGCTCTAGTGCTTGGAAGAGGGAGAAGAGAGAGGGAGGGGGTTCAAAATATCCAGGATTATGAATCAAACAGACCGAGAGTATTAACTGATAATGACGGAAATCCATTGTATTTTGCACAAGCGACTTCTGGAGGAAATACATGGACCGATGGAAGTGGGAATATAGTAGATAGGGGAGTGGACCCACTTGAAAATAGAATTGATCTTTCTAAGCCAATTAAAGATTCATACAATGAATTTAAATCTGGCGAGAAAGAATTCTCTAGAAAAGACTTTGTAGATTATATTCAATCGATTGCCTCTGAAACATACAAGGAACAAGGAGTTTTAGACTTTGTTAAGGATGTTGGGAATACTTTAACTTTTGCTTACTTAAAGAAGGAAGCATCATTAATGCTTCCTAAGTCTCAAGCAGCACAGAAGGGTTTAACTCTTTTAGGTTCTTATAGAGATATCAAGAGTCTGACTGAACATGTCTCTGCATTGGTTGGATCTGAGATGGATACAATAAAAGGTGTGATGAGACAAGAAATGATCGTTCAAACAGAAAAGCTATTGGAGGCTAATAATAAATACTATGAAACAGAAAAGAAAGCGATAGAGACTGAGCAAAAAGAGCTGGCTCACTATATAGCAAAATTTGAAAAGGGTGATGATCTTGTTTTTAGGGCATCGAAAGATTCTGCGTGGTATACTTCTGCGGTGGATAGAGCGACCGAATTGACAGTAAGAGACGTACAATTAACTTCATTGTTCAAAGACAATGGCAAACACTTGGACCAAATTAGATTATTGAAAAACAAAAATCTAGAGATTATTGAGGATTCAATAAATCAGGCTAATGTTTCTCAAAGTGAAAGTGACTTATCTAGAGAATTGAGCAAAACTCTCGCAAATATCTATGGTTCCGATTCCACTGATAATAAAAGCTTTGTCTCACAGAATCAGAAAATGAATCAATATGTTGAAGTTCATGAAAATGTGAGATATTATGAAATTTTAGGCGATGTAGCATCCATATATCCAAAATCCCCTGCTGTAGATATTATGCTTTCCGCTACAAAGATTGGAGTTTTAAATAACTTCCGAACAGATTTAGAAAATGATTTTAGGAAATATTCGACATCTTCTAGCGCAAGAGCAGGAGAATTTCATAAAGCTCTACGTACAAATATATTTAAAGGGAAAATAGAATAACATGAAATATTCTACTTTCTTAACCTATCTACTCATCAATGTGGTGTCTTGTAAATTATTCTTATATACACGACCTACTGAGTTGCCAGTTCACCGATATAGAGATTCGCATGCAAACCAAACGATTATTATGACAAAACCTTTGGTTCAATTTAAACCTGGAATCTTCTCCAAAGACGAGCTGGTTCATAAAGATAAGATTTACTTAATGAATGATGAATTCCAATTCAAATACATAGGAGAATACAAGCCAAAAATACTAAGTTTTAGGGACAATATATCAACGGACGGTTTTGCAAAAGTTGATTCAGAGACTATATTATATATCGAAGGATGTGTTCTAAAAGCATTAGGGAAAAATGCGAATCAATTTACATTCAAAGAGAAATACTGTGAATCTTCTGATATTGAGAGCGAATACGGAGCTGTTTTCTTTGCAAGATATGATTCAATCTACTTGTCCTTTGACGAGAAAATAAAAGGAAACTCTACTACTCGAAGTATTTTGAAAATTAATAGCAAGGGCAGTGTTTTGGCTAGAATCGAAATAGGAGATGGATATATACCTATTGGTTTTCGCTACGATGAAAAATATATTTTAACAAGAAAAAATGACGAAAATATACTATTAGACCATAACCTTCACGAAGTGCTCAGATTCAATTCAAAAGATCAATGGTCGAATGCAAATGTTATAAAAGATTGGTTCATTTCGTTATCTTTTGGGAATTTACCTATCTATATTTATCGCTACAATGATTCAATTTCAAATTACAATTACTACGGAGAGTTTTCACTAAAGAACGAAAAAACATCACTCCGGCCTCTCAACTTGATCGATAAGTATAAGATATTTTATTTTAATCGCCGAGCTGAAAGTCTTTGCTATGTATCATTTGAATCTATTCGGCCGACTAATAATTGTATATATGTATCTGGCTACTTACAATTTCTGAAACCAATCGATGGATCCAATCATTTTATCGGAATGAGATTTAGAGATGGGAAATTTGGATTTGAAGCTATTGAAATTAAAGTAGATGCTAATGGAGAAATGTATATATCTAAAGATTGGCATTGGAGGGACTTTTCTTATGTGGATTAACCTGAGCCTCGCAAAAACTACAATCTTGAACATTTTGTTCATTAGGACAGAAATTTTCGCGACCTAATATAATTATTTGGTAAAATTTATTCAAAAGACAAATGTTAAATACAATTTTACAAATAAAATAAAGCTAATATTCGAGAGGCTAGGTAGCTTCATACATGATTAATCCTTCTCCCGGTTGCAGAGACTTTCCAGTAAAACTAAGCTTTATATTTATCTAGGCTGCTTTTTCCCAAGTATAAGTATGATACAGCCCACCGAGAACTGGATGAGAAACAAGTTTGTAATCACCATCTCTTGGCTTATGTAAGATGGGAGAAGAGTGTTATACGCAATACGCATAGACCTTCTTCATTTCCCAAAACATCACACCATTCTCGATCTTTCTTCTCTTTACCAAACTTTGTTTTCATCGGAAGCGTACCCACGAAGGCGAAGCGGGGCATTCGAACAAAAGACTTCGTGATAGCGGATTGTCTGAGGATCAGATCACAAATCTAACACCAAACGAGCGATTTGAAAAGTTAGATCGCATCGCCAATGGACCAAGTCCGGATATGGCGGCGGGAGCGGCAGCTGCGACCAGTGGACTGGCGTTAGTGGGTGCGCTAGTGCTTGGAAGAGGGAGAAGAGGGGGAGGGAAATAATACACCTAACTGTGATAATATTGATCATTCGCCGTCGATTTTGGTTCGATTCATAGTCTGCTCTCAATTATGCGAACCATACATAGGTAAACAAATTCTACGCTTTCAGATTCAGTGCTTTTGCCGTTCTCGAACGGCTTTCATTTGTTAGATTCGCATTTCCAATCAAAGTTTCACCGTAAATAGGAATCATTTGTTTCAATTTAGATCGCCATTCGCTTGATTTGATTTTATCTTTAAAACAATCAGCTAATACTTCTAACATAATGGAAACGGATGTCGATGCGCCTGGAGATGCACCGAGCAGCGCTGCGAGTGAACCATCTGCCGATGCTACCACCTCCGTGCCAAATTCGAGCACGCCACCTTCTTCCTTATCTGCTTTAATGACTTGAACTCTTTGACCCGCGATTACCAATTCCCAATCTTCACTTTTGACATCAGGAAAATATTCACGAAGGGCATCGATCCGATCCTCGTGAGATTGTAAAGCTTGCCCAATCAAATATTTTGTAAGTGGTAAGTTGTGCATCCCAGCTGACAACATCGGAAAAATATTTCCAAGCTCTAAGGATTTTGCTAAATCAAGATAAGAGCCTTTTTTTAGAAATTTTGTCGTAAAACCAGCATAAGGTCCAAAAAGCAGTTCCTTTTTTCCGTCCATAATTCGAGTATCTAAATGCGGAACAGACATCGGCGGAGAACCAACAGATGCTTTTCCGTAGACCTTTGCAAAGTGTTGTTCAATGACCTCGCGATTTTTACAACGTAACCATTGGCCGCTGACAGGGAATCCTCCGAAACCTTCTGCTTCTGGTATATCTGATTTTTCAAGCAGTGGAAGCGAACCACCACCAGCACCTATAAAAACAAAATTAGCTTCATGATGTTCCTTTTCGTGACTCAAAATGTTCGTTGAAGTTAAATTCCAGAGTCCATTCGGTTCTCTTTCCAAGTCTTTGACATGTTCATAATAGCTGATGGTCACACCTTCAAGAGATCCGAGATATTTAAACATAGCTCTTGTTAAATTTCCAAAATCAACATCCGTTCCCAATTCCATTTTGGTGCCAGCGACACGTTGGTTGGCATCACGATGTTTCATAACTAAAGGCATCCATTCATTTAAAACAGTTCTATCTTCAGTATATTCTAATTTACTAAATAGCGGATCTTTTATTAATGATTCGTAGCGTTTTTTGAGAAAATTTACATTTTCATCACCCCAAACAAAACTATAATGCGGTACACTATGTATGAATTGCTCTGAGGAAAGTATGTTTTTTTCGGCAACCAAATAAGACCAAAATTCTTTAGAAATCTCATAGTTTTCTGCTATATGGAGTGCTTTGTGAATGTCAATAGAGCCATCTGGCTTTTCTAAGGTATAATTTAATTCACAAAATGCAGAATGTCCCGTGCCTGCGTTGTTCCAGGCATTAGAACTTTCTCTCGCGGCGGCATCTAATTTTTCAAGAACAGTTATCGTTAGGCTAGGATCAAGTTCTTTCAAAAAGATACCAAGCGTTGCGCTCATGATGCCCGCTCCGATGAGAATAACGTCCGATTTTGTTTTAATTTGTTCGTGATGCATACGGTATTAAAGGATTCGAACCGTCTAATCAATGGAAAGGAAAAAAATTTCTTTTATGACATCATTTCTAAAATTTCTGACAGTCTTCACGCTTATTTTAAGTAGTGCCTATATTTACACGGGATTTCGTCTCATTGAAGGATTGTCCATCACTGGCTTATGGCTTTATCCGTTTTGGATTTTGATTCTTATTTTAATTTTGATGATTCCAGTTTCTTATTTTTTGAGTCAGGTTTCCGTATCGGAAAAAGTCCAATCTCTTTTCTCTTACTTGGCTTTCACAGGTCTCGGTTTTTTTACGATTTTGTTTTCGCTTGTATTGCTTAAAGATTTATTCGTAGGTATTCTTGATATAACCCAAGTACATCTGGACTTAAATTTCCCATTTTTAAAAGATTCTGCATTTTTAAAATATAGTCTATCTTTATCAACTGTAGCTACGACGATCCTTTTGACATTGTATGGATTTTACCAGTCCCAGCGGAAGTTGAAAACCATCGTGGTAAACGTTCCGATCAAAAACTTACATCCAGATTTGGTTGGTTTTTCCATAGTTCAAATCTCAGATGTACATATTGGTCCTACCATTAAAGGAAAATTTTTAAAACATGTAGTCGCTCGCATCAATCACCTAAACCCTGATTTTGTTGCGATTACTGGTGATCTAGTCGATGGCCCAGCAAGCAGATTGAAGCATCATCTGTTACCGTTAGCTGATATCAAATCAAAATTTGGAACTTATTATATCACCGGAAATCATGAATATTATTCGGGCGTTTTTTCTTGGATATCCGAAGTAAAAAAATTGGGTATTCATGTTCTACTAAATGAAAACAGAATTCTTAAATATAAAAATGCTACACTTACAGTTGCTGGTGTAACGGATTTGAAAGCAGGCTCAATTGTCGCAGAACATAAAACAGATCCTGAAACTGCTCTAAAAGGGGGAGAAAACTCGGATTTTAAAGTTTTGCTCGCCCACCAGCCAAATAGTATATTTCAGGCCGCTGGACTTGGTTACGATTTGCAGCTTTCTGGGCATACACACGGAGGCCAATATTTCCCCGGAAATATACTTATCTACTTGGCACAAAAATTTGTGGCAGGTTTACATAAATACAAGGATATGTTAATCTATGTTAGTCGAGGGACAGGTTATTGGGGACCTCCGCTACGAATAGGAGCACCTTCCGAAATCACAAAGCTGATTCTAACGGAATCTACGTAACCGATTTTACTAAAAATCATTTGATTTCTAGATAAAATCAAATTTCGAATCCTTGCCTCCCGTGAGGATTCTGGAATCATTGGTTCGAAGGCGAAAAATTGATCGAACCACTTTTACTAACAGTCACACCCGTGAGTACCAGATTTGGTACACAAGATCTCACGAAAGCTACGGGATTTTTTTTTGAACGTAATCATGGATTGTATTTGATCACGGCTCGTCATGTGGTTCTCGATGAAGTCTCCCAACATCGTCCCAATTTATTAGCGATCACTTTGCATACGGATGAAGATAATATCACGATTACCACAGATTATACGATCCCACTTTTTAAATCAGGGATTCCGCTTTGGAAAGAAGTATATGATTCCAGTGGACTTGTTGATGTAATTGCAATCGAATTGGATCGCAAAGCCCTCGGTTCAAATGTATTTTTAGAAGCCTTCCATCCCAATCAACTGGTGAGTGCTATGGATGATGTAGAGGTAGGGACAAGTGCCGTGATCGCTGGCTTTCCTTTGGGTTTTTATGACACACTACATAAATTGCCAGTGGCCAGACATGCATTGATTGCATCTTCATTCGGCATTCGGTTCCAGGGTTTTGGCTATTTTTTAACGGATGCACAGATGCATAGGGGTTCGAGTGGTGCACCTGTGGTTGTAAAAATAGATTCAGAATGGCATCTGATTGGGATACATACATCTCGCATGGATATGATCACTAGGGATAAAATGGAAGATGATCGCCTCAATTTAAACTGCGCTTGGTATGCTGATGTCCTCATGGAATTAACTAGCAAAGGTTAATTGAACAAAAAAATATTCTGATTGTTATTTGAAAATTTAAATATCGATCGGAACAAATACGGTTAAATCAATATTATGAAATCGGACCCGGTAATCATCCTGGTAATAAATAGGTCCACCGTATCCAAAACGAAATGTCACATCATAAAATGGAATTTCGAAAAAAAAGTAAAAACTCGAAACATATTTCTTGCGAAGATTAAAATCGCTTCGGCCAACCGAGGCTAAAGATATAATCTGTAATGGTGTTAGGTTTCCTTCAGAATAAACAGATGTCAGATAAAGTGTAGAAGGGTTTAGTTTCGAGATATCCAAATTGCCCTTGCTATACTGGTATAAACCAAATAACTCCAAGTTACCCGGTTGAGACAGGTTCGATAGAAGAAAGACATTCAAGGGATCCGATTCAGGTTTACCGTTCCGAAGTAGGGCAATATCTCCGAAATAATCTATTTTTTGGGTCAATGTGCCCTCACCTCGTAATGCGAGTACCGGTGCTTCCACACTCCAGCCATTATAAAAATCAGGATTTCCCTTCATTTCGACTTTGTTAGGTCCAATTCCAAATCCAAAACGAAAAACTTCTCTTTCTTTATCACCAACGTAAAAAATTGGCATAAGGCTTGTTATGTTTCCAGTAACTTCAGTCCCAAGTTGGTTCACTCGGTTGTTTGATCCATAGATTGAACTGCCGTTGCTAACCAAACCTCCATACGATTTATTGATCGTTTGTTTGGTTAATTCAAAATCATAATTTTGGTACAATAAAAATACACCAAACACTTCTCCAAAGTGATAATCTCTCGACTTAATATCTAAAAAAAGCCTTGTTTCATTTTTTTCTTCATCGGGCATTCTAAGTTTTGCACCGTTAGGTGCATTTACGATAAGATTGCTGGATCGGTATTGAAAGCCAGGCATCAGAGAAATATATTCTTTGCCTATTTCTGACCGTTGGTGAAACAAACCGAATCGGCCACCTTGAGAGTATCTTTCGTTAGGTGGTGAAGGGAATACAAGAAAAGATGGAACCAAAATGACAAAAATATACGACCATATCTGCCAAATTCTCATGCTCGGAGCAGATTCAATCCCAATCAGACTCTCTGCTATCAGAAAATTTTCTTCCTTCTATTTCCGTTAAAAAGTAAGAAATCGAGTTGACGCAGAGGGTACATTCCCAAAGATGGAAAAACGGTAATTGTAACAGGCCCGGAAGGGAACCACTCAATTGCGAAAGAAGCTC